>Ga0256827_10001162_pt1 | contig 16717 bp, 10 predicted proteins | sample CV84metaG_FD_185977 | JGI IMG/M metagenome (GOLD analysis project Ga0256827, IMG submission 185977) | Hydrothermal vent microbial communities from East Pacific Rise, Pacific Ocean - CV84 | ecosystem: Environmental > Aquatic > Marine > Hydrothermal vents | place: Pacific Ocean: East Pacific Rise... | reverse complement strand
AAACTTCCTCAATCTGTATATGTTCAAGTATTACTTTTCAAAATGTTATAATTTTCGAAAATAGATTCTGGAGAATTGCTTGCTTTAATTTTTTCAATAAATTCAGTTTGAATTGCTTCTACTATTTCTTTAATTTCATCTATTTTTTTAGTTTTTTCAGTAGTAACAAATCAAGAAACTTTTACATGTTCATTTTGGATTTCTCTAGTTAACTTAATAATTCCTGATTTATCAGAAACATTTAAACTAGAAGTATCAATTTTTAGTTTATAATTTTCTTCTAATTTTTTTCTTTTTTCTTCTAATCAAGTTTTAAAATCAATTTTTGTGTATCAACTAACAGTATCTAATCATAGTTCCTTATCAAGTTCTTTTATACTATTAATGGTAGTTTGAAAAACTACAAATCAAGTAGATAATTGATTCCAAATCTTTTTAGGAGTATTCCAATCAGGAGAACTTCTTTCTTTTATTTTTAATACTATTTTTCAGTATTCTTCAGCTTGTTTGTCTAATTTTTTTACTGAATCATCAAAACTAGCAGTTTCAGATACATCAATTGTTCAAATATTTGTTTTTAAAGATACTATATTTTTATTAATACTTTTTCTTGATTCTTCATAATTCTTTATAAATTCAGTTTTCTTCTCTAAAATTTTATCTGCTTTATCTTTAATCTGAGTATTTGAAGGATTCTCATCTCTTAGTTTTTTTGCTGTTTCAAATCATTCTTTATTAGCTTTCCAAAAAGCCATAAATTCTGTTGGTGGTTTACTAGTATCTGTAACCTTTCAAATTGAAATTTTGCTTAATTCTTCTAAAGATTTTATATCTTTTTCTACTTTTTCAAATTCAGTTAATTTATCATTAATATTTTCAGATCATAATTCTGTAATAGCTGGTCTAACATTTTTTGCCATTTCATAAATATCTATCTCTTTTTTAATTTTTGCAGTCTTAAATTCTTCAGAACTTAATCAAGAACCTAATTTTATAGTAGCTAATGCAGTTAGATAACCTTTTAATGTAGCTTCTTGTGGATCAACAATACTTGAAGGGATTTTGTCAATTTCTTTTATTTTCTTTTCTATTTCCTTTTTTTCTCCATTATATTTTGTAACTTCTGCTATAATATCTTTTACAATTGCTTTTGTTTCAGTAGTAACACCTGGATAATCATTTATTTTAAAATCTGTTATTTTTCATAGTTTTATAGCAAGAGCTAAGTCTTGTCAAATTTTATTATCAACAGGAGCATTTAATTTATTCATAAGAACTGATAATGGAGGACTTATTGTATTATTTAAATCATCATTATCTGTATAATCTCATATTGAAATTATTTCTTTACTAATTTTAGACTTTATTTCAGTTGTTAAAAATAAATCCCCTACAAGATTATCATCATCTTCAAAACCTGCTCATTTAAGTAAATGATTATGTATAAAAGATTTTATATTTGCATTTGTAACTCAAGCATCATTTAAGGCTTTTTTTGTATCATCATTAATATAAGTAGCTAAAGTAGTCATATCTGAAATACTTTTTAATTTATCTTTTTCAGAATTTAAAAACTTTGAATCTCATAATAAGTTATTTTGTAAAGCTCCTAAAATTTCAGGTTTCAAATAATTGGATTTATCTGTCTTTTTTAAAGTATCATTATAACTTCAAAAATTACTAAAAACTACACTCGATCTTTCTGAAATTGAATCTCAAAATCCTGTAATACTAGACCATATTTTTTTATAATCTCAATCTGAAAAATATTTTACAATTTTTTCACTAGTTTTTTTAGAAGCATCAGCAATAGTTTTTAAAATTCAATCTTTTGCTGATTCTTTTACTGTATTTTCTCAATCTTTTATAATTTCACCCACTCATAATTTATTCCATAATGCTTTTCAAAATACTCAAACACCGAAAATCCATCCAATTCTTTTCATAAAACTATTAGTATATTTTGAATCTCCTCATATAACACCAAAAAGAAAAAGTAAACCTCAAACCATAAGTAAAGTAGGATCTTTCATAATTGTTTTCATTCATTCTTCTGCAGAAATTGTTCAATTTGTAACACCTTTTATTGTTGAATAAAAACTTTTTCATTCTGGAGATTCTTCTAAGTTCTTTTTATCTGTTTCTGTTGTTCAAGTTATAGTTCTTAATAAATCCTTATAATCTGGTTCCATATTGTTTTTAAACCTTGAACTATTTTTAAAATTATATACATATAATAAAATTTTATGATAATTTTCAGATTTCATCATCATTTTTGGCAATACTTTTGAAATTCATTCTAATGTAGAATAACTTAATCATACTTCAGTTTCACTTTCTTCTTTCGCAGCTATAAGCAATAAATCTGAAGTATCTGCTACTTCTTTCATTTTATCATAAGTATTTTTTCAAACTTTTCAATCAATTGGTTCTAATCAATTTTTCTTTTGAAATGCTTTTATTGAATTTTTTGCTCAAGGTAAAGACATTTTATCTATTCCTAATATTTGTTTAGTTAAAACTTTTGCAGTAGCAACACTTACACCTATTTTATCTAAACTGTTTTTTGGAAAAATATTAGTTGGTTCCTTAGATATATTTTTCTTTGCTTCATCTCTTGCAGAATCTGTTATTTCTCTTGGTACTTCAATAGTAGATGAATCATTAGTAGTAGCATTACTTACTCAATCAGGTCATGTAGACATTATCTCAGCCATAATCTTTTTATTAAATATTTAAATTAATTTTTCTATCTCTTACATTGTATCATATAAAAAAAATCTGTGCAAATATTAAAACTTGACTATCTATTTGATTTATGTTCTGTGATTAAATACGGTACCGGTACCTTTCTCATCTTCTCAACTTATTTTGGTACCGGTACCCAGAATAACAAAACAACAAAACAAATATTTTTCTTTTAAATTAAAAATCTCCCCCAGTTCCAAAACACGGTACCGGTACCTTTCTTATTTTCTCAACTTATTTTGGTACCGGTACCCAGAATACAAAACAACAAAACAAAACATTTCTTTTAAATTAAAAAACTTCCCCAGTTCCCAAATACGGTACCGGTACCTTTCTCATCTTCTCAACTTATTTTGGTACCGGTACCCAGAACAAAAAACAACAAAACAAATATTTTTCTTTTAAATTAAAAATCTCCCCCAGTTCCAAAACACGGTACAGGTACCTTTCTTATCTTCTCAACTTATTTTGATACCGGTACCCAGAATAACAAAACAACAAAACAAACAATTTTCTTTAAATTAAAAAAAAACCAGTTCCCAAACACGGTACCGGTACCTTTTCTTATCTTCTCAACTTATTTTGATACCGGTACCCAGAACACAAAACAACAAAACATTTCTTTAAATTAAAAAAGATGCCATAAATTGACATCTCTACATTATTTTAGATTTTTGAAATTGTTAATATATATGGAACATCTCATCATAATAATCAAGCCTTTTCTTCAACTCATTTTAAATCAAATTTTCCACTAACTATTAATTTTGGAATCAATTCTTTAATTTGATCTTTTGTAATTATTGTTCAACTTCATTTCTTATCATTATTTAATACAAAATTTCAATCAATAAATTCTATTTTTTTAAATCTTTCTCAATATGTTTCAGCCATTATACTTACTTTATATTTATCTTTACCTAAAACAATATTATTTCACTCAATATTCAATACTATTTTTTTTCATTTATATTCAATTTCATCACCCAATTTTGAAAAACCTAAAACTGAATTTTCAAAATTTATACCATTAGATATAGTAGTTATTTTATTAGATATCTCACTTGAACTATTAATTAATTTTTCTACTGTATCTATTCAATTAAAAGCATCTTTATATCTTGGATCATTATATTTTTCAATTAGAATTTTCCTAAAGTCAGCAACCGTTATTTCTCATAACTTAAGATCTTTATAAATATTTTCTTCATATTTTTCTGAAAAAAACTTCATTACCTTCATTTCACTTAAATCTTCTATTAATTCTTCTTCCGTTGTTGGTACTACTTCTACTGTAGTATCTTTAACTTCTACTGTATTTGCTGTATCATCTACATTAGTTACTACTTCTACTGTAGTATCTTTATCTTTTGAAACTGCTGATGCAGATAATGATAATCATGATACTTGTGATAATGCTGTAGTAGCTTTTTCTGTACTTTGTTTATTTGTTTTTAAATCTTTTTTTGCTTTTTCAGATTCCTGTTTATTTAATACATCACCCAATCAATTTAATTTCACAAGTAAATCATCTAAATCTTGTCAATTTTCTAGGATTGTTGTCTTTCAATCTTCAAGTAATATATTGTGTAATTTACTTATTTCATCACCTTTTTTTGTTCCTTTTCATGTTAATATTTTTTCCCAAAAATCTTCTCAAGAATAATCAATTTTCTTTCAATCTAAAAATTTATAACATTTCTCTAACTTTTTAGGATCCATTTTTTTTAATTTTTCTTCATCTATACTACCTCAAACAACCTTTTTATTTTCTAATATAGTTTTTGTTAAATTTTTAGTAGATTTTTTCATAGCATCATTATTTCAATTTAAAAAATCTTTTCAAAATAATGCTCATAAAATAAATTTCATAATCATTGCAAAAAATCATTCTCATTCTGCTAAACCTTTTAGGAATCAATTAATTTGCTCTCAGAATCAAGTTTTTTCTATTGCTTTTGCTATTTCTGTTCAAGAACCTCTAAGTCATTCTAATCTTTTTGATAATATACTTGTTTCTTTTTTTATTGTATTAAAGATTCTTTCATTAGTTTTTCATTTTAAATTAGTAATTTTTAATGTTTTTACAACAGAACTTAAATCCTTAAACTTTGTTTTTTTAGCTTTTTTTTCTGTATTTATATCTTTTATTTTTGCTTCAATTTTTTTAACTTCTCATTCTAATCATAAATCTTTAAATATGTCTGAAAATGCTGATTGAACTTTTTTTAATTCAGTTCAAGCATCTTTAGTTTTATCTCATAAACTTTTATCTTTATTATTAAAAGATTCCAAAGCTTTTTTCATTGGTTCTAAAATCTTATTTGTGATTCATGAAAAAATACTAGATGTATTAATCTTTTTTTGAATTTCTCAAATCATTATAAGTTTAATATTATCTTTTTCTGCTGAAGAAAAATCTCATACTAATGATGATTCAATATATGAACCCGTTACCTCCAAGAAATCTTTTGTAGCTTCTTTATTTTCAAAATCTTTTTCCAATTGATCAAAACCTAATGTTCAAACCTCTTGCTCAATATTATTCAAAAGAGCCAATAAATCTGATCTTGCAGTATCTTTAACTTCTTTTTCTATATAATCAGTTACTTTACTTTTATCATCTTCTGGTTTAACACTATCATAAAGTTTATCTATTTCCAGCATTTCTTGTTTTGTGAAACCATTTTTTGATTTCTCTTTTATTTCCTCAATTACATAATTAGCATCTATACTAGGTCAATTTTTTGCACTTGGATCCATATTTTTTTTAAGTTAAATTATAAATTCTATATAATGGTATCATTTATTTTAAAAAATTGCAAAAAAAAAGTCTTTTATTATAATTTAAAAATACAAATTAATTAATAATATATTAAGTTAAGAAAATTTATAACAGATTATTAAATATTTCAAAAAATAAACTTTATGAAACTATCAGATTTCAATTATAATCTTCCTGAGGAACTTATTGCTCAAAATTGAATAGAACCTAGAGATCATTCAAGACTTTTATGTGTGGATAAAAATTCTTGATTTTTAGAGAATAAACATTTTTATGATATATTAGATGAATTATGAGAAAATGATGTTTTAGTTATAAATAAGACAAAAGTAATAAATGCAAGATTACACTGAAAAATAAAAAAATGAAAAAAAACTAATAATTCAGAAGAAAAAGAAGAAGATTTATATAAGACTGTTGAAATTTTTCTACATAAACAAATATCAGAAGACACTTGGGATTGCAGAGTTTATCCATGAAAAAACCTAAAAGTATGAAAAAAAATAAAGTTTTACTACCTAGACAATAAATGAAAAACAGAAAAAACTGCTATTCTAGAAGCAACAGTAGAAGAAACTAATCTTGAATGAAGAGTTATAAAATTCAATAAAAAATGAACAGATTTTTTAAAGATAATAGAAAAACTTTGAGAAATACCACTTCCACCATACATAAAAGAAAAATTAAAAAACAATGAAAGATATCAAACAGTTTGGGCTGAATCCGAATGAAGTGTAGCTGCTCCAACTGCAAGTCTACATTTCACCCCAGAATTACTTGAAAAATTAAAAAAGTCAGGAGTAAAAATAGAAAAAGTTTTATTACATATTGGACTTTGAACTTTTATGCCTATTTTAACAGATAATATTTTAGATCATAAAATGCATTCTGAATATATTGAATTAGAAAATGATGTAGCTAAAAGATTAAATAAATATAAGTCTGAATGAAAAAGAATTATTGCAGTTTGAACTACTGCAATCAGAGTTCTTGAAACTATGAGTAATGAAAAATGAAAATTAAAAGAATGAAAAACTAATACAGATATATTCATATACCCATGATATAACTGGAAATTTGTAGATTCAATTATAACTAATTTTCACTTACCTGAATCAACACTTTTAATGCTTGTTTCTAGTTTTGCATGAAAACAAAATATAGAAAAAGCCTACAAACATGCTGTAGACTCTAAATATAGATTTTTTTCTTTTTGAGATGCAATGTTTATAAAATAATTATCTTCTTACTTTATTAATTTCTCACTTATATTCTTCAGCTGTATTCAATACAATTCTTGATGTTTGTAAAGAATCAGGAACAAAATTCATATTAAAATTACTTGAATTTCATGCAGTTTGAATCATTAAATCTCCATAATTAAACATATTTGCAAATAATCACTTTGTTGTTGAGTTTACTTCTTGCACATCATTTAAAGCACATTGTGAAACTCATCTATTTAAAAATCATATTTGTTCAATTCATATTATCCTAAAATTTGTTATAACATACATATCAAGTTCATGATTTATCCAAGATATATACATAAAAACAGAAAAACCCATTAAATAAACTAAACTAAACATATCAACCCATAAAACAAATCAAAAAAGACTATGTAAAATAATATTTACTATTACTCCGAAAAACATATGAAATCATAACATAACAAATACAATCCAATGCCTTCTAATTACCATTTTAATTATTTCTCAATCTCTCATATTTTTTAATTCTAACATTTGATTTAATTTAAAATATAATTTTTTATCCAATACTTGGTTTTTTTATGTAAATAGGTTCTATTTTTTTATTATTTTGGAACTCTATATTTTTAATTATATTACAATAATTAATATTTTCAAGTATTTCTACACTATTAGAATTATTTGTTAATAATATTGTAATATTTTTATTTTCTCAATAAATAGTTGTTATATTATTTTCTTTAATATATTCTATAATATCATCATTTTTTATTATTTCTACTTCTGAATTTTTTGATTTTTTTAAAAAGCTATCTCTTTTTGAGCTTGCTTTAATTATTGGATAGTTATCAAATAGATCAAAATAATTAAGTGAAGTTATATTTTTATTAATTACAAAATTTATAGTATTAACCATTAATACTATTGTTCTAATTCAGGTAAAACTTCAAGGTCAACTTGCAACAACAATATTTTCTATATTTCTGTATTCTAAGTTGTTTTCATTTAAAAAATCATCAATAAATCATATTAATTTTTCACTTTCATTTCATAATATTTTAATATCTTTTTCTGATATTATTTCTCTAGATTCATTAAATAAAATAATTTTTCAATTTTCTGATAATGCATTTATAAATAAGTTCATTTTTTAATCTTTATTTTTAAACTATTATGAATATAATACTTTTTAAATATTTGTAAAAACAAAAAGTTACATTTTAGCATAATTTACATTTTAACTTAAAGATAAAAGTGTAAAATCTTATTTTTAAACAAAAAAATGATAAAAAATATATCTTACATAAATTCTTGAAACTTTTTTTCAAAATCTATTTTTATAAAAGAAAATATTATTTTTTCTGAAAATAAAAATCTTAAAAAAACTTTATTAATCAATGAAGAAAATAAAAATTCTGAAAAAACATTGTTAATAACTGAAACAAATAAAGAATTTGAAAATTATGAAAAGATTTTTAATTTTTTAAATTTAACTTTCAGAAAAATAGATAACTATTCTATATTAAAAGATTATTTAAATATAAATTGATTTTATATTACAAGTATTGAAAATATTGAAAACATAGGATTAAGTAAAAATCAATTTGAATATTTTTCATTAATTTTAAAAAAAGACAATAACCATAATTTAGAAGAAATATCAAAAAAATTAATAGACTTATGATACAAATTTTCTGAATATGAGAATTCTTGAAGTTTTAATAAAAAAGGTGATATATTAAAAATAATAAGTTCAGACTCAAAAATAAAATATGAGATTAGTTTTTGGTGAGATAATATTGAAGAAATAAGAATAAATTGAGAAATAGTAAAGGAAGTTATTTTTTGAAAAAATGAAATTATAGAATTAAATCAAAATTTAAATGAACTTTGACTTGCTAATTTTTTAGAAATAATAAATAAAGATGATTTTATCATTTTAGATAATCTTAACTTTTCAAGATTTTATGATACTTTAACTACACAATTAAATCATACTTCAGCATTTGATTATATACCAAACAAAGATTTTAAAATAATAGATTTAGAAATTAGTACTCCTAAAATTTCTGACACAAATGAATTAAAAGAAATATTAATAGAATCCCCTATAATCCCTTTTAAAAAAGGGATTATAGAAAAATCTATAATTATATATACTAAAAATCCCAAAGTAATAAAAAATTTTATTGAATATAATAATGTAAAAAACATTAAAATAATTGAAACAAAATTAAATAATTTAAAAAGTTTTAAAAGTAAAAAAATATTAGTTATATGTGATGATATATTATGAAGAATCTTCACAAGAAAAAGACTTAAAAAAAATCTTAGTGCAGACTTAGACTTATTATTAAAAATAAAACCTTGAGATTACGTTGTCCATATTGAGCATTGAATTTGAATATTTAAAGAAATAATAAAAAAAGAAATCCCTGGTAAAAAATGAAATATAATAAAAGAATACATAGAAATCGAATATGGATGAAAAGATAAATTATTCGTTCCAATAACTGAAGCTTCCAGAGTAAATAAATATTTATGAATGGAAAATCCTAAATTAACATGACTTTGATGAGTTTTATGGGAAAATAAAATAAAAAAAGCAAAAGAAGAAGCAGTTGAAATAGCTCAAGAATTAATAGAGATATATGCAAATAGAAAATTAAAAAAAGGATTTAGTTTTATTCCTAATATAAAAAAAGAAGAAGACTTTAGAGATAGTTTTAGTTATACTCATACAATAGATCAAGATTCAACTATAAAGGAATTACTTTCTGATATGGAAGAGGAAAATCCTATGGACAGACTTATTGTTTGAGATGTTGGTTTTGGTAAAACAGAAATAGCTTTCAATGCTATTTACAGAAGTTATTTAAATAAAAAACAATCTATCTTAATAGTTCCTTTAGTTGTTTTAGCTTATGAACATTATGAAAAAGCAAAAGAAAGATTTAAACAATTTTGATTAAATATTTGAGTATTAACAAGATTAGAAACTGAAAAAAAAGCATCTGAAACCATAAAAAAACTTTCTTCTTGAGAACTTGATTTAGTTATTTGAACACATAAATTATTAAGTGATAAAATTATTTATAAAGATTTATGATTAATAATAACTGATGAAGAACATAAATTTGGTGTAGCAGATAAAGAAAAAATAAAAGAATTTAAAGCAACAATTGATTCTTTAGCAATGAGTGCAACACCAATTCCTAGAAGTTTAAATATGGCTCTTTCAAATTTAAGACAAATTTCTATATTAAAAACTGCACCATTTTGAAGACAAGATATTGAAACAACAATAAATAGATTTTCTGATAACATAATAGAATTAGCTTGAAATTTAGAATTTGCAAGATGATGACAAATGTTTTTTGTTCACAATAGAGTTGCAAGTATTGAAAATATTGCAAAAGTTTTAAAAAATATTTTTCCAAAAAAGAAGATTATTATAACTCATTGACAGCTAGCTTGAACAGAACTTGAAAAAAGAATAATAGCTTTCAAAAATAAACAGTATGATATTTTACTTTCTACAACTGTTATAGAAAATTGAATAGATTTTTCAAATGTAAACACCATTATAATAAATAATGCTGAACAATTTTGATTATCCCAAATACATCAATTAAGATGAAGAGTTTGAAGAAGTGATAGAAAATGATATTGTCACCTTTTATATAAATGAGAAAATATTAAACCCGATACTGCTAAAAGACTAAAAATAATTGTAGAACACTCTTATGTGTGAGCATGATTTGAACTTGCAATGAAGGATTTAGAAATTAGATGAGGTTGAGATTTACTTGGTTTTAGACAAAGTGGACAGTCTAGTTCTATTTGAATAAATTTATATTTAAAGATTATTGAAGAAAAAATAATAGAATTACAAGAAAATAAAGTGAAACAAGTAGAATGAATTAAAAAATGAATTATAAGTACCGGTTTCAAGAATAATATAGAAACAAAAATAGACTTAGATATTGATATTTTTATACCTGATGATTTTTTTTGATCACAACTTGATAAAATAAATTTTTACAGAGAAATAGAATCAATAAATAATTTGGATGAATTAGTAGAAATTAAAAAAGATTTTATAGAAATAAATACAAATATACCTGAATCTACAAATAATTTATTTGATTTACTTGAATTAAAGCTTATTTCAAAAAACTTTTTAATAACAAATATAAAAAAAATAGGAGTAAATTATCAAATTGATTTTGATGAAAAAATAACTTTAGAAAAATTAAAAGAATTTTTAGATTTAGATAAACAAGTTTATTTTATAGTAAATAGTAAGAATAGATTAAGAAGTCCAATAAAAAACTTTGCAAATAATAAAATTTTCTTAATATATATTTTATCTTTATTAAAATGAAAAAAGTTTAATCCAAAAATAAAGATAAAAAAGAAATAATTTACTTATTTCCAATGTAAAAATATGTTATTATAATTTAAATAAAAAAAATGAAAAAAATAGCAATAATAGTTTTATTAGCATTAACATTAACAAGTTGTAATGAAGAGAATAAAACTAATACTACTAATTCAGGCTCTAATACTGAAAATATTCAAGAAACAACTAAATCTTGAAGTATAATAAAACAAGAAGACATTATTATTGATGAACCTGAAATCATTACAGAAGAAAGTTTAGAAAGCTATAAATGACCAGTTAAAAATACAGATACTATATCTATAAGTTATACTGGAAGTCTAGAAGATTGAACTATTTTTGATTCAAGTTCTAAACATCCATGAGAAATATTAAGTTTTAAAGTTGGAGATTTATTATTAATTTCTTGACTTGAAGAATGAGTTATTGGAATGAAATTAGGAGAAACTAAAACATTAAAAATAGATGCTATTGATGCCTATGGTGAAACTAATGAAATAATATTGAATGAATCAGATTTTGATGTTATTAAACAAGGTTGACTAGAAAAAGAAGACCTTGTAGTTTGACTAAATGATATTATTGATAAAGATGGTAAAGTTTTATGAAGTATTGAAATATTAAGAATAGAAGATTGAAAATATATAGCAAAACATCCAAATAAACTTGCTTGAAAAAATTTAATTTTTGAAATTACTGTTGATAGTATTACTGAATTTGTACAAAAAGAAATAGTTAGTGTATGAGATAATATATCAGTAACTTATACTGGTAGTTTAGAAGACGGAACTATCTTTGATGCTAGTTCTAAACACTGATGAGAACCATTAGATTTTACAGCATGAGCAGGTCAAATGATTCCAGGTTTTGATGCTTGAGTTATTGGAATGAAATTAGGAGAAACTAAAGTTATAAAAATTTTAGCAAAAGATGCATATGGTGAGAAATGAACTCATGAACTTGCTTGAAAAGATTTAACTTTTGAAGTAAAAATTGAAAAAATTAAATAAATATATTTTTATAATAAATAAAAAAAATGACAAAAATAATAGAAAAAGGTAGTAATATTGCAGTAAGTTATACTGGTAGTTTAGAAGATGGTACAGTGTTTGATTCAACAGAAAAACACTGAGGAAATCCTTTAGAATTCACTGCATGAGCAGGTCAAATGATAAAAGGTTTCGATGATTGAGTTATGTGAATGAAAGTAGGAGAAGAAAAAATAATTGAAATGAAAGCAAGTGAAGCATATGGTGAATATGATGAAAATAAAAAACAAGTTCTACCAAAAAAAGATTTAGTTTCTTTTACTGCAGCTTGATTTGAATTAGTTGTATGAGAGGAATTACCAACACAAATGTGAAACTTTAAAATAATTGAAGCAGATGATGAAAATATAACAATTGATACTAATCATGCACTTGCTTGAAAAAATCTTACTTTCCAAGTTAAAATTGAAAAAATTAAATAATTTTAAAAAAGCCTTCATATTTGAAGGCTTTTTTTCTTTTCTTTTATATTTTTTTTAATATAATAATTAAAATTTTAAAAATTAATATATGAAAATATGAATTTTAAAGACTTATCTTTAATAGAAATAGTAGAAAAAATAAAATCTTGAGAAACAGATAAGAAAACTGTTTGGGATTATTTTTTAGGAAGAATAGAAAAATATGATAATAAAATAAAATCTTTTAATTTTGTTAATCATGAATGATTATCTTCAAAATGAAATGATAATATTTTAGCTTGAGCTCCAATTGCTATAAAAGATATTTTTTGTGAAAAATGAATACCTACAACAAGTGCATCTAAAATGCTTGAAAATTTTAAACCACCATATAATGCAACTGTAATTGACAAATTAAATTCTGAATGAATGAGTTCTATTTGAAAAGTAAATATGGATGAATTTGCAATGTGATCAACTACAGCAAGTTCAGCCTTAAATACAACTTTAAATCCATGGGGAACTTCTAGAATTCCTGGTTGATCTAGTTGAGGTTCAGCAGCTGCAGTTGCTGCTTGATTTGCTCCAGCAGCACTTTGAACAGATACATGATGATCAATAAGACAACCTGCAAGTATTTGTGGTATTGTTTGATTTAAACCAAGTTATGGTAGAAATTCTAGATTTTGAGTAAATGCAATGGCTTCAAGTTTGGATACTCCTTGAACTCTTACAAAAACTGTAAAAGATGCAGCATTATTATATGATATAATGAATTGAGAAGATTCTTTGGAAAATACTAGTGTTGTATGAAAAGATAAAATTGATTCTAATATATGGAATACCAAAGATTTAAAATGAATAAAAATTTGAGTACCAAAACAATATTTTGAAAAAGGACTTGACGAATGAGTTAAAATAGTTATAGAAAAAGCTATTCTTGATATGAAAAATGCTTGAGCTGAAATCATAGAAATAGAACTACCAACAACAAAATATGCTATTGCTACATATTATATACTTATGCCTGCTGAAGTTTCTACAAATCTTTCTAGATTTGATGGTATTAGATATGGTCATGTTTCAGAAAAAGCATATTCTAATTTAGATTGATTGTATTTAAATAATAGATGAGAATGATTTTGAGATGAGGTTAAAAGAAGAATTATTCTATGAAGTTATGTTTTATCAGCTTGATATTATGATGCATATTACACAAAAGCTGCAAAAGTAAGAACATTAATAATTGAGGATTTTAAAAAAGCTTTTGAAGAGGTTGATGTTATAGTTTGACCAGTTTCACCAAGTGTTGCATGGAAACTTTGAGAGAAATCAGAAGATCCATTAAAGATGTATCTTTCAGATGCATATACAATTCCAGCAAGTCTAGCATGACTTCCTTCAATGTCTATTCCTGCCGGTTTTGCTGAATCTCAAGATGAAGACAAAGAAAACTTACCAGTTTGATTACATATGATAACAAAACAATTTTCTGAACAAAAACTTTTTGAGATAGCTAATATTTATGAAAATATAAACAATCACTGAAAAGCTTTTCCAAAAGATTTTGAGGACTAAAGAACAAAAATAAAAAAACTTTTGCAAAAATAACTATAAGTATGATATAATATACTTATAGTTATTTTTTAATATAAAAATTATGTCAACAGCTTTCGATCCCTCAGCTCCAATGTGCAATCTTTATGAAAGATTATCTTGATTATGAGATAATAATGATGATCAAGAATGTACAATAGATAATAGTTACTTAGAAACAGGAACATGACTTTATTGAAACTTTTCACCAAAAGAAGAAGAACCTGATAATGAAAGTCCTGATTCTAGAATTTCACAAGAAGAACTAGAAAAAACTTGAGTTGAATGATTGGAAAATAATAAATATATGCCTATTATAAATAGATTATTTGAAACTTGAAAGATTTCTAGTGAAACTAAATCTAATATTGAATTACAGTTATTAGATAACCCAAAACAATTAAATTTATCTAAAATTGAGTGAATAACTAGCTCTGAAAAAACAATATTAACTAAATTATTATCAAAAATAAATAATAAAGAAAATAAAATAGAACATTTTAATGATTTTAAAACAGATAGTATTAAATTCTGAAGTATTCCTTGATTATGAGATTATGATTTTTGATTAGATCAAAACTGAAATTTTAATATTGAAGCTTTAAGTAAAGTATCAAAAAATTATATTCAATTTCCAGAAAAAGAATGAAATAGAGATTTTAAAGCTGATTTATCTACAGCTATAATTTCTACAAAAAATGAAATACTAATAAATGTAAAAAATATTAAAATTAATACAATAACATATGAAACTGCTATTAAAAATATAAATTCTGATGATATAAAAAAACAATTAGAATGAATTAATAGTTTGTATACTTTAGCTTATAGTAATGAATGAACTTTAGCAAAAGTCAAAGTTGATATGTATAGAGAAATGAGAAAAGATGAACTTATAAGTGAATATAAGAGATTAAATTTAGAGGTTGAATTATTGAGAACTAAAGAAGAAACAGAAGGAAATAAACAAAAAATTAAGGTTTTAAAAGATGAAATTACTATTATATGAAATGAAGCAAAAGAAATAGACTCATGAGAAATTTTTAATTCCTCTGATTTTGATACAGGTAGTGGTAATAATGACTCCTATGAGGACTGACAACAATCTACTAAAATATCCTCTGAGACTGTATAACAAACTGTGTAAATAGAAATTTCAGCTGTCAAAATAGAATATTCAATTCATTCTTTTACTCATCTATTTTTCCATTCATCAGTTAATTCTTGTCTTACAACAATTCATCTAAGTCTTTTATCTATCCAACTTTTAGAATAACCTTTTTTATCATAAAGTTCTTTTATTCTTTCTTAAGCAAGTTCTGGATTTTCAATTTCCTTAACTCTATCATAACCAACCTTTGCCAACCACAATTTAAATGGTTCAGCTTTTTTACTAGGAATTGATTGGATTAATCTGAAAATATGTTTAGTATTTTAAACTAATGTTTTTCTTTTTTTCCTGTATAAGTAAGAATTTCTACCTAGGGACAATTTGTCCCTAGGTAGCTTTTTAATTCTTCATCTCTTTTTCTAATTTTCTTTAAATAATCAGTAGGATTAACTGAATCAGTCAAAGCTCGGACTACATCAACAATAGAAAAAAACCATTCATCATTATACCAAACCTTCCTAATCTCCTTATTCTCAAAATTGCCAATTTATTTTTCATAATAAAAAACTTATATAGATATAATAAATATATAATTACAAGTTTTTATTTAATAAAACATCTGATACTGTTTTTTTTGTAATAAGTGAAAATACTTGATTTGTTATATTAAAAGGACTTAATCTTTTATATTCAAAATCAATCATTTTAATTTCTCAATTTGGTGTTTCTAATAAATTATGAACTAGAAAAGGATTTCAACTTTTTTCTATAATCTTTCTTAATTCTTTTCTAGGATAATTATATAATTTTTCCAATAAATAAGAATTTAATTTAAATAATAAATCAGAATCCTTTTTCATAATATTATTTGATAATCATGGAGGAAGATAATTATAATATAAACTTAATATTCATTCTAATCAAAATAAATCAAAATATATTTTTTCTTCCTTTTGCATTTTATATCATAATTCTATTATTTCAAAAACTCTTTCATTGGATGTTTGAGCTAAATCTACAGGATTTCATTGTACAAAATCTTGCATAATTGTTGATTTTCATTTTATTTCATTAAATTCAGTATTAGGAATAGAGTCTCATAAATATTTTTTATGAATTTCATAACCTTTCTTAATACTATCAGAATATTCTCATTTTCTAGGAAGTTTAATAACTTTATCTCATTGTTTATATACTTGATTACTCAATCACCCTCATATATATTCCATATATTAAAAACTTAAAAATTAATCTTTTATAAGAACTGCCTTAATTCTCCTTACCCCTCTACTACTTGCTTCTTCTTTTTTGATTTTGAAAGTTCCCATAGTTTTTGTGTTTTCTACATGAGGTCATCCACAAAGTTCTTTTGAGAATGTGTTTCCTGATTTATCTGCAAAAGTATAAACTT
>Ga0256827_10001161_pt1 | contig 16728 bp, 13 predicted proteins | sample CV84metaG_FD_185977 | JGI IMG/M metagenome (GOLD analysis project Ga0256827, IMG submission 185977) | Hydrothermal vent microbial communities from East Pacific Rise, Pacific Ocean - CV84 | ecosystem: Environmental > Aquatic > Marine > Hydrothermal vents | place: Pacific Ocean: East Pacific Rise... | reverse complement strand
CGTGTCTTTACGTCCACCATGCGTAAAGATATTCCATTTGTCCTCTGATACTTGCTTCGCATCTATCGCTACCACGATACACTGAGAGCCAAAACGTTTAGCTCCCTCTTCTATAAAGGTTGGTCTTTTTATAGCAGCGGAATTGATACTGACTTTGTCACAGCCTACATTGAGTAGATTATAGATATCAGATAGTTCTCGTATCCCACCCCCAACAGTAAGTGGAATAAAAACTTCTTTTGCTACTTGTTTCACTACATCTACAATCGTATCTCTACCTTCATGCGTAGCACCGATGTCCAAAAAGGTTATCTCATCTGCACCTTCTTGATTATAGCGATAAGCAACCTCTACAGGGTCACCAGCATCACGTAAGCCTACAAAATTTACACCTTTTACTACACGACCATTGTCTACATCTAGACAGGGTATGATACGTTTTGCAAAATAATCCATCGTACTATCTCTTTTCATTTATTTATTATGGTAGAATTATACAAAAATAATCTACTACAAGTGGTTAATATAAGTTATAAAGGAAGTTTATAGTATGATTATTGAAAATTTAGCTGAATTTGCTTCTAAAAAATTTGGTCAAAACTTTTTGAAGAATGATATGTATCTTCATAAAATCATCCAAGCGATGCCCAACGACGACTTAAAAGTCGCAGAAATTGGGCCTGGCTTAGGTGATTTAACCAAAGAACTTGTGAAAGTTCGAAATGTCACAGCATTTGAGGTTGATAAAAGATTATGTGAGCATCTTACTACTGAATTTAAAGAATCCATCCACAACGGAGACTTTACATTGCAGTGTGGAGATGTGCTTGAGCATTGGGAGTCAGAAAGTCTGCTAGATGAACCTTATCATCTGGTAGCCAATCTACCCTATTATATTGCAACCAATATCATCTTAAAAGCATTTAAAGATGAACTTTGCCAGTCTATACTGGTCATGGTTCAAAAAGAAGTTGCCGTTAAGTTTTCTGCACAGTCCAAACAGAAAGAGTTTTCAGCTCTTTCTGTTTTGGCGCAAAGTGTAGGGAAAGCGACACTCTGTTTTGAGGTAGAACCCGAAGCATTTGTCCCTCCACCTAACGTCACTTCTGCCGTGCTTTTAATAGAGAAAAATCAGTCACGAGATGATGAGAAGTTTGAAGCATTTTTAAAAATAGCTTTTGCGCAACCACGCAAAAAACTCTCTAAAAATCTCTCCGCTGTTTTCTCTAAAGATATTGTCAACGCACTTTTTTCAAAGCTAGAGCTAGACTCTAACCTACGACCTCATGAAGCTGGGACATCTATTTATCATCACATATATAATGAACTAAAGGATAATTTAGATGGAAAACAACAATCAAAACAACGAAAACTCTCAAAATCAAGAGCAAAAAACTCCAAACCAGAGTAATAATACCCCTAGAGAGAGACGTCCAAACCCACATAGGCAAAATAGTAACAATACTAACAGACCTCAAAACCAAGGGGAAAACAGCAATCGTCCAAACCCTAATAGAAAACCAAACCCTAATGGCAATAGAGTACCAGCACCTAAAGCTGAAGTAAATGGTAATGTCCAAGACAGACCAGCACCAAATGGCAATAAAAAGCCCAACCCTAACCAAAACAAAAATCGTAACAATACCAACAGACCAAACAACAATACCAACAAAAAACCAAATGATGGTAAACCAGGGAACAAACCTAACCAAAACCGTAACAATAATAGACCAAACAACAATAAAACTGGTGGAAATAAAAATAGAAACAAACGTAGAAATGTAACCACCGTCAACGATGAGATGAGAAAATATCTCGAAATTAATGATAACGTTAAAGAAGCAACCATGAATCCATGGAAAAATGCTGATATGTCAAAGAATGCTAAAATACGTTTTACGCCACTAGGTGGACTTGGTGAAATAGGTGGGAACATGGCTGTACTTGAAACAGAAAGCACTGCCATTATCATCGATGTAGGAATGTCTTTCCCTGATGAAACGATGCATGGTGTAGATATCTTAGTACCTGATTTTTCTTACTTACATACACTCAAAAAAGAGAAGGATGTATACGTCATTATCACACATGGTCATGAAGACCACATTGGTGCGATGCCTTACCTCTTTAAAGAGTTACAATTCCCTGTCTATGGGACACCACTTGCGTTAGCAATGATAGAAAACAAATTTAATGAACATGGACTTTCTCAATATACAAAGAACTTTAATTTTGTAACAATGAGAAAACAACACCAAGTTGGTGATATGCAGATCGAATGGATGCATAATACCCACTCAATCATCGATGCATGTTCATTGGCGATAGAGACACCTGCTGGAACTATCATTCATACAGCTGACTTTAAAGTAGATCATACGCCTGTAGATAACTATACAATGGATTTACGTCGTTTCGCACATTATGGTGAAAAAGGTGTACTATGTCTCTTCTCTGACTCAACAAACTCACATAATCCAGGAGCAACAAAGTCTGAAAAAGTGGTAGGTAAGACTTTTGATACACTCTTTGAGCTTGCAAAAGGAAGAGTGATTATGTCTACCTTCTCTTCTAACGTGCACCGAATTGTTCAAGCGATGGAGAGAGGTGTTAAACACGGGAGAAAAATTTGTGTTATCGGACGTTCAATGGAGCGTAACATTGAAACTAACCGTGCACTAGGTTTTGTTGATATCGAAGATAAACACTTTATTGAGGTACATGAAGTACCTAAATATTCTGACCATGAAGTACTCATCGTTACTACTGGTTCACAAGGTGAAACTATGGCTGCACTAAACCGTATGGCAACAGATGAGCATAGACATATTAAGCTCAAACCTAGTGATACAGTTATCATCTCTGCTTCAGCTATCCCAGGAAATGAAGCATCTGTTTCTAGTCTTATGAATAAACTCATGAAAGCAGGATGTACTGTACGCTATAAAGAGTTTGCAGATATTCATGTCTCTGGTCACGCAGCACAAGAAGAACAAAAACTAATCCTTAGACTTATTCAGCCTAAGTTCTTCTTGCCTGTACATGGGGAATACAACCATATTGCAAAACATGCACGGACAGCAGTAGAGTGTGGTGTGGATGAGAGAAATATATTACTTATGGGTGATGGTGACCAAATAGAACTTACAACAAAATACCTCAAAAAAGTAAAAACAGTCAAGTCAGGTAAAACATATATTGATAACCAGAACAATATGACAATTGAAAATGATGTCGTACTTGATAGACAAAAACTTGCAGAAGATGGTATCATCAATGTCGTAGCACAAATTTCACAAAGTAACCAAAAAGTTGTAGGTAGACCCGTAATTACTACACATGGTCTTGTAGCAGAAAAAGAGCTTAAAAAGTTCCAAAAAGAGATAGAAGTAATGATCGAAACACTTCTTCTTAATATGAAGCCAGAAGCACTAAAAAACCATAAAGACATCGAAAATGATATTAGAAATAGTATTAGAAAACATGTGATTCGTACAAAAAAGAGATATCCACTTATTATCCCTACTATCTTTATAGTATAACAATCCCCCCTACTTTCTCCTCTTCACTGGTCGAGGAAGTAGCCACTTTCTCTTTCTATAAACTCTTCAATAAATTTTCTCATAAGCATTTTTCTTATAAATATTTGTATAATATTCTGTAAGAGTTATATAAGATAATTAAATAACTTAAAATAAAAAGGAAAAGGAAACAAGATGAAAAAGATTTGGCCTTGGCTACTTGCATTGTTGTTGCTTATCATATTTTGTGTATGGACAAAAAAGGATAGTATGCATATAACTTCAACTAGCCCTGAAACTGTTATACTTAAACCCGTAATATCTTCGCAGAAACATTATATTAATTATGAAATACTGCAAAATGAAAATAACTATGTTTTACATGGTAATTTTACGGATATAAAGCAACAAAACAAACTCAAAGATACATCTGCTGCAGCTTCAAGTATTTTACAAATAGAGAATACATCCACTAATCAATCACTATTAGGTGAGGATGCGATTACCTTAACTAACTACATATTACCTCATTTTATACAACATTATAAAAATGGGAAGATAGTCTATAGTGGTCAAACACTACGTATTTACGGTGATGTTGATAGTTACGAGGCACAACATGAAATGCAGAGGCTTCTTACTGCATCTACAATTCCATCCCAAGATAATAGTACTGTTCATATAAAAGAAAAACCTATTCATTTTTTAATTACTAAAAATAAAAATGATATAGCATTTGAAGGTCTATTTAATAATGAAGAACAAGCAAACCCTATACGCAGTACACTTCCTTCGACTGCTAATATACATCTTTCAAATGGTAAAAACTTAGTCGATAACGGTGCCATTATAACTACCAAAAATATCTTATCTGACTTTATGACAACATACAAACAGGGAAGCATTGAATATAAAGATGACGTACTGACTGTTTCAGGTATGGTGGCAACAGAAGCAGACCTTACTAAAATGCATACCTTACTCTCTAATACTGATATACACATTGTTAATCAGACTACTGTTGATACAGAAGCTCTTGCTCAAGCTGAAGACGAAGCTAAACGTAAAGCAAACCAAATACAAGCAGCACAACAATTGGCACAAGAGGTAGCAGCCAAAAAAGCTCAAGATGAAGAGGCGAAACGTATGGCACAAGAGATTGAAGCACGCCGATTAGCTCAAGAAGAAGCGGATAAAAAAGCAAAAGAGCTTCACTCTGCACAAACGATACAGCAGACAGAGGCTGCTGCTGCAAAAAGAAATATTATTAGCTTATTAAAGATTCAAAATATTGAATTTGAAGTGGCTAAAGGTTCTCTAACACCTAGAGGAAAAGGAACAGTAGACAAACTTGCAAATATTCTAAAGCAATATCCACATATTAAAATAGAAATTGCAGGACATACTGACTCAGATGGAAGTGCTACTTTTAACCAAAACCTTTCACAATCTAGAGTAAATACTGTTCAAAAAAGATTGATTACAAAAGGGATTAATGCTAATAGACTTACTGCAAAAGGCTATGGTGAAGCACAACCACTCGTACCAAACACAAGCGACGAAAATAAACAAAGAAATCGTCGTGTTGAAATTAACATACAAGGAGAATAATTATGTTAGAAATTGCATCACAAATGATATTATGTTTACTATTGGCGGCTCTTTTAGGGTTTATTATCGGATACTTATTTGGAAAAGGAACTTGTGCAAGTGATGATTGTGGTAGTGATATAGAAACAAACCATACAGATACACACAGTTCACATGATACTCACGGTATTGCTTCAACTTCACATACATCTATAACGGATGTAAAAAATTCTGTAGGTACCACTTCAGCATCTACTGTAACAGCAACTCAAGCATCGGCAGATACAAAAGTAAGTCATGCTTCAAATGAAATTCAAGATAATACTTTGGCATCAGATGTACCAATAAAATCTACAGATACTAAAGATTCAAGTAAGGCTCAAGCCAACACTTCCGCAGTAACAAATACTACAACAAGTAATAATACAAATACAGCTACAGCAGAAAATAAAGCTGGAAAAGATGAAAAACCTATACTTCTTAGTGAACCACGTAACGGGAAGAAAGACAATCTCTCTCGCATTAAAGGTATTGGTATGAAAATAGAAGAGGCACTTAACAATATTGGTATTTACCACTTTGACCAAATTGCTGCATGGGATGCAGAAAATATTGCATGGGCAGACAGTACACTCGGGTTCCCTGGACGTGCTGAGAGAGAACAGTGGGTTTCTCAAGCAAAAGCACTTGATGCTGGAGAAGAAACAGAGTTCTCTAAAAGAGTAGATGCGGGAGAAGTATCTTCAAGCAAGAAATCTTAGCACTTCAACAAAAGGGAGGGTACCTCCCTACCCCTTTTACAACTTCAACTATGCTATAATCTTTTATCAAATCATAAAGCGTAGTAAGATGGACTTAATCAAGATTGCACAAGAAACATTTCATATTGAAGCAGATGCCCTGCTTACAGCAGCAGCACGCTTAGACCAAAATTTCTTAACTGCTATTGATATTATACTCAACACCAAAGGCAAACTCATCATCACTGGTGTAGGTAAATCTGGACTTGTAGGGGCTAAGATGGCTGCAACTTTTGCCAGTACAGGTACCTCTTCATTCTTTTTACATCCTACGGAAGCCCTACATGGTGACCTTGGGATGATATCAAAAGGCGATACATTACTCGCCATCTCTTCGAGTGGAGAGAGTGAAGAACTTACAAAGATATTACCACACATTAAACGTTTTGATATTCCCCTCATAGGACTGACTAGTAATAAGAGCTCATCTCTCGGTAAATATGCAGATGTATTTTTAGATATCACTGTAGAAAAAGAAGCTTGCCCTTTAGGTGTCGCACCCACAACATCTACCACACTCACTATGGCTTTTGGTGATGCTTTGGCAGTTGCACTTATGAAACACCGAGGTTTTAAAGAACAAGATTTCGCTTCATTTCATCCAGGAGGCTCTCTAGGTAAAAAACTCTTTGTAAAAGTTAAAGATTTGATGCGTACAGATGCTTTACCTATTATTGATAATCAAGCTACACTAAAAGAAGCTGTAGTTACCATGGGTGAAGGGAAATTAGGAACCGTACTTATCGTCAATGAAGAAAAGAAATTTATTGCTTTGTTAAGTGATGGTGACCTTAGACGTGCTTTAATGGATGAAGGTTTTTCTTTAGAGCACCTTGCCATAGACTATGCCACTCAACATCCTAAAAGCTATTCCAATACTGAACTACTCGCTTCTGAAGCTCTTGAAATTATAGAAAATGACCGTATTCAACTCTTACCGCTAGTGAGTGAGGAAGGTACTATTTTAGGGGTTCTTCATATACATGACTTAATAAACGCAGGAATAAAATCTAAATGAGATTAAACAAATACATATCACACAATACCAAGTATTCACGTCGTGAGGCAGATGCACTCATAGAAGCAGGTGAAGTAACCCTAGACAAAAAACCACTCAAAGAGTTTGGCTATGAAGTACAAGAAGATGACCGCATTTTTGTAAAGGGTAAAGCCATTAAGGTAACCAATGAACTTACTATCATTGTTTACAACAAACCAAAAGGTGTACTCGTCACCAAAAAAGATGACAGAGGACGTGCTACTATCTATCATAAACTACCAGGCAAATATAGACACTTTACACCTGTAGGTAGACTAGACTATGCCTCTGAAGGACTTTTGCTCTTAACAGATGATGTAGAGGTTGCTACGGCACTTATGGAGAGTGGTTTAGATAGAACATATAACCTAAAGATAGATAAACCCGTCACCAACGAGATGGTAGAAGCGATGAAAGAGGGCCTTGTACTTGATGATGCCCGCGCAGGTGCCCATGAGAAATCGAAAATTTACTCCATGGAGTTTGCACCCTTTGCACACTTTGAAATACGAGGTGAGGGAAAAAACTTTACCAAACTTCGTGTCACCATCACTGAAGGAAAAAATCGTGAGCTGAGACGATTTTTTGCACACTTTGATGCCAAAGTTTTAGACTTAAAACGTATCTCTTTTGGAGGCATTGAACTTAATAACTTGCCAGAGAATAAAACCCGTTATTTTACACGTAGAGAGTATGATGATGTGCATAAGTTTATGAAACGTTACAGAACCAATAAAGTGGCTGCAGTGAAAAATGAGCTCAATGCCCAGAAACAAGAAGAAAAGAACCAACGTACCAAAGAGCAAGAAAAAAAGAAAAAGTACAAGTATAAAGATTAATCATGGTCAATCTGGCACTAAAATATCGTCCAAAAACTTTAGATGAACTCATAGGACAGCCTCATCTTTTAGGTCAAGATGCAATACTACGTAAACTCATAAACGCCAATGCCCTACCCCACACCTTTTTATATGGACCTCCAGGCTGTGGTAAAACCACCATAGCCAGAGTCATCGCATCACTACTTGATCGTCCTTTTTATGAGATGAATGCCACAACACTGAAAATAGAAGATTTACGCAAAATTTTTAAAGAGTATAACAATGCTTTACAAAAACCTCTTATTTTCATAGATGAGGTACACCGACTCAGTAAAAACCAACAAGAGGTACTGTTGCCTTTTATGGAGAATAACGCGGCTCTCATCATAGGAGCTTCTACAGAGAATCCTTACTACTCACTCACTGCTGCGATGCGTTCACGTTCACACCTCTTTGAACTTACAAGTATCAGCGAAGATGAAATGCTGAGGTATCTAGAAAAGGTTAGTACCTTAGAAAACATCGCACTAGAAGTAGCGGCAAAAGAGTATCTTGTCTTCTCTTCAGGAGGTGATGTCAGAGCCATGCTCAATCTTTTAGAGAGTGCCTCTACTATCACTTCCCCTATCACACTAAGCACATTGAAACAGTTACGCCCCCATGTAATGCAAGCAGGCAGTAGCGAGAGTGAAAGCCACTATGAACTCACCTCAGCCATGATAAAAAGTATACGTGGCTCAGACATAGATGCTAGCATCTATTACCTCGCACGCCTCATCGATGGTGGAGAGCCTGCAGAGTTCATAGCCCGTCGTTTAGCCATACTTGCAAGTGAAGACATAGGTAACGCAAACCCCCCTGCTCTAAACTTGGCCTCATCTACCTTGAATATTGTCAAACATATAGGCTACCCTGAAGCACGTATCTCACTCTCTCAGCTTGTCATTTACCTCGCCTCTTCTCCTAAGTCAAACAGTGCCTATATGGCTATCAATACGGCACTCCAAAGTATCAAAGAAGGAGAGATACACCCTATTCCAACGCACATCAAAACCCATGCTAAAAACTATAAATATCCTCATGATTATTGTGGTTGGGTAAAGCAGTCTTACCTTATAAAACCTCTATCTTTTTACCATAGCAAACAAATAGGTTTTGAGAAACAACTTTTCCAATGGCATGAAAAAATAACTAAACCCTAACAAATACTTCACATATCGTCCACGATTCTATGTTATAATCGACCAAGAAACTTTAAGAAAGGATAAGTTAATGAAAATAAAAACTTTTAAATTATTTCTACTCACTAGTGCTAGTCTTGCCCTATTTAGTGGATGTATTAATCAAGATAGTATCTCTAATCCAGATACACAAACAGCTGCAACAGTTGGTGCTGTGACAGGAGCAGTCATTGGAGGAAATGTAGGTGATGGCAGTGGTAGCAATATTGCCGGTGGTGCAGTTATTGGTGCAGCTGTTGGTGCAGCTATAGGAAATGCCACGGGAAATAAACAACCTCAACAAACAGGTGGATGGGAATAGCCCTCCTCAAATAATAAAAGGATAAAAGATGAAATATACTAAATCAATCGTAGCTGCTTCCATTGCTACACTCATGTTAAGTGGTTGTACTAACCAACCAGGACTTACAGAAGACAATAGCTATAACCGTACCAAAACAGGTGCACTTATGGGCGCTATTGCAGGTGCAGTTACGGGGTATAATACAAAAGGTCATCATAAAAATAGACGTGCTGCTATTGGTGCTATTACAGGTGCTGCTATTGGTGGTGGTGCAGGATACATACTGGATCAACAAGCCAATGAAATAGCCCATGCATTAGGTACAGGTGTAGATAATGATCCACTTGCAGCACTTGATCCAAATAAAAATATTATAGTCTCTAAAACTGATAGCTATGTAAAGCTCATGTTTAGAGATAAAATGATGTTTGCAACCAACTCATCAAACCTACAACCTCAAGCCAGAGCAAAGGTACAAACAGTAGCAAATCTTTTAATTAAATACCCACAAACTATTGTAGGCGTTGCAGGCTTCACAGATAATAGAGGTGGATACGAATACAATCAAAGACTCTCTAAACAAAGAGCACTTAGTGTAGCTAGTGTCTTAGGTGCAACTACCACAAAGGGTTGTTCATACTCTAAGGCTATCGTACCCAATACAAGTGCCAGTAATATGGCACTTAACCGACGTGTAGAAGTTTATCTATTTGCTGATGCAAACAATATGACAGACCCTTGTCTATAAATATTATTTGAGTGGATCAAGTGCTCTTTTGGCTTGTTCTGCACTCATTGAACCAGAGAAAAACTTTCCTTCTACATCATCAATTGTTCGAATAAGTTTCTTTCGTAAGGCGTCTCCCCTAACTCGCTCTTTTACAAACGTTTTCATCTCTGTATAGTGAGGAAATAACTCTAAAAATTCTATTTTTACTGTACTCGCGTTCCAAGCAGCTATTTGCGTTTTCTCATCGGCATTACTTGCTTCCAAGATAGATCTTCCAACACTATCTACTTTTTGATATTGCTCATATTGGTGTTCTACTTTATAATCATTATTACGATAAGCATCATCTTCTGCTTGAATATCACCAACAAAATTAGTCACCAAATACAGTGCACCTACTCCAATTAAAATAAAGACAAGTAAACTTTTATCCATAATACATATACCCCCAAAAAAAACATACAATATCGCTATTGTACTCTTTTTCTTTTAATACAATATATTCTCTAACTAGTGGACTCTTCTTTTAAAGCATCTATTAAAATCGTTCTCATACTCTCTAATGTAAGGTAATCTATACCTACATGCTTTTTCAGTTCTTCTATAGGAATCTCTATAATACCCTCTTTGATAGAAGACTTAAATACTAGACCTTCACTATTCTCTTGATACATCTGAAATAATACTTCTTTTACCATTTCAGGAATAGGATAATGTTGTTTACTATCCATTACCCAATATGTAGCCGTTCTAAAATTAATGTGCTCCCACTTAAGAGAACTTATCTCATTCTTAGACCTACCAGAAAAAGCAAAGAAAAAGAACGCCTTAATCAGAGGATTTGTAGCATACAATTCATTGATACTATTATATACTTTTCTAAAAAGATCTCTTGCGCTAGTCGTTGAAGAATCCACTCTAGCCTTTATGGATACAGATTTTTTACCTTGTTTAATATTTTCTTTAAACTCCGTAAGTTTTTGCTTTACTTCTGCTATATCTTCTTTAAAAGTTTGATCATTATGGGTTATTTTATATATTTTTCTATAGCGCTTACCTGCAATACGAAAGTCAAACAAAAATTGTTTTTTATTCTCTTTGTGCTGTTTTATATTTTTTATATTTATTTGTTTATAATCATTTATTTTTATAGCCATATTTAATTCTTTATAGGACAGGTGTCCATTTATAATAGGTCTATTATATACGAAAGGAACTTATCCTACATTTAAAGTCAAGTTTTATAAGGTAGCATCTTACCTAGCCACTCTTTTATTTATTCTCATTCGAGATTCTCCTCTAATGTTAGAAGAAACTTTTACTTTCAAGAAATAATGGCTCCCCCTTATTTACGCCATCCATAATAATTCCATTATTCACTTTAGCCCCTGAAGTACTACCACCATCGGTAACTGGTTCTACTTTTAATTTTTTTAACACAGACTTATCATTTAATAAAGTAGCAAAAACTACAGGAAAAACATCTTGTAATACAGTAAGATTGTTATCAAAAACATTTAACACTTTTGGCCATCTTATAGCTAAAAAAGTACCAAAACGATCTTGAATATGTAATCGAGAAATTTTATCTTTTGATAAAAAATTATTCTTACTTGTAATATGGCAATTACCTGTTAAATAAGGTCCATGGTCACCATTAACAATTATAATAGCCTTAGGATCATTATTTATTATTGTAGTTATATCATCTTTCATTTCATTGTTTGATTTAACTAATCGACTCTCAAATAGCTCTATTTCATTTGGTAGACACTTACCAGAATTCTGACTATGATGTGGTCCAGTATGTGTATAGATGAACCTCGGAATTATTGCTGAAGACATATATTGTCTTTTTTCTTTTATGAAGTCCTCATAAGGAATCCTTGAGAATGTTTTTCTAGCATCAAAGCGAAATTCCCCTTCAAGTATACTATTTAGTACAATAAAATTCCCATAATTGTAATCCATCGGAAAGTAAAAATCTAAAAGTGGTTTTTTGTTTTCATAAAAATATGTATTTTCCATTACGATTCCCACTCTATACTTGTTTTTTTTCAGAATTGTATATACAGCCCCATTACCTGCGATTACTTGAGGATATTTTGGAAACTTATAAGACATATCTAAAACTCTTCTCATTGTAGATATACTGGCAGATGCTACAGAATAAGTATTTCTGTATATTTTAAATCTATTGTTAGTCAGGAATTTCTCTTGTTTACTATTATCTATACCATATTGCATCATTGTCTCATTTACTACATATGCATCATAAGTCAATAGATAAATATTAGGATATTTTTTGAAAGGCAATTTAGCAATTTTATCTATATAAGATCTCTGATTCTCTTTTTTTGTTTCTGTGACTTTATTTTGGTCTATATCAGATTCGTCAATTATCAAGTCAGATGTTACTAAAGTTAGTGTGTTAATAAAAAAGAACAGTGTAATAATAAACTTAAAAACTTTTTCATGGTTCTTGTACATATATGTAATAATAAAGAACAAGGCAAGAAATAGGATAATTTGTATAGCATAATCGCCATGTAAGTGCCATGAGTTATGACTTGAGAGTATTGGCATATAAGATAATAGAGTTAATAGTGATAGAATCAAAGAAGTGAAAAAAGTTTTTGATATAAATTTACTTAACAAAAGGGGGATAATTAAAATAGATATAACAAAAACCATAATAGTCACAAATAGAATATAAATTGTTACATATAGTGTTAATGAGTACTGATTTAGTATTATATATTGGACAATAGGTGTAAGTGGCAATAGCACTAACAGAAAATCACTTTTTACAACCCCTCTAAACTTATATAAACTATAGTCTACTCTTAATCTAAATACAAAGGTAATCAATATTAAAAGCCAAATAATTTCTGCAAAATAAGTTAATGTAGTTTCAAATTCCAATAAAAACTGATGATTAACTCCACTTGGTATATACCCTAATATAGTGTTTTTATATATGTATAGCGCAAATAATGTAAGTAGTATTTCAAAAAGATAATTGTCAAGGACTATCTTAATATATTTTTTTAGTAATTGATATTTTTGAACTAGATAACTATTTTTTTGATTAAATATTTGATCAAACTCATATCTTCTTTCAAAGGCAGTTCTAAATAAGGAAAATACATTATTCATAGTCCAGTAAAGTACCAATAATGCTGGAGATGCATACAACAATACTAAGAATACCACTGCTAGAACCCATATCTGGATCTCTTCACTTTTGCTCATATCTCTTGTAAACGTAAATCCTGATACAAGGTTTACATAGGTCATAATAAAAGGCATTACATTAATGTGTAAACTTCCTATGTATAACCAACCATCAGGTGCTCCTAAGTCTTTAAATAGCCATGTTTCAACACCTACTATGGGTTGGTATGTCGAAAGGAAATGATAGGCTGCTATAAAGAATGGAACTTGAACTAAAAGCCCCATTACACTCCTTAAAGAATAGATAGGATGATAATTATTCTGTCTATATAATGTACTAGTTACAGCATGAAGTTTTGAACCACTATAAACACTTTTAAATTCATCAATAGTGGGCTTGAGTCTTTGTGTAATTTTTCTTTCTTTAGCTTGTAGCCTATCAGCCCAATAATAAAATGGTAATAAAACAGTACTTACGACTATGGAAAGTATGATAGTTGCCATTATATAACTATCAGTATAGTGATAAAAAGTTTCAAAAATAAGTTTTAACACATATTCAATAGGATAAATAAATATATCATATAGCATTATCTATTTCCTTTTTCAATATTTTTATAAATATCTTCTATTACATCAACAATTCTTTTAGCAGAATTTCTTGCGTATGGATTGTATCCTTCATATTGTTTGTTATTTTGAAGTACTTTTGATTTGAGTAAACCATCTATAACGTTATTTACATTTTCTATATTTTCGGCTTTAAGAACTGTTGTAAATTTATTGTAAAAGTCTATGTACCATAATGTATCGTCTTTATCGACATAATCCCTACCCCTTAGATCTATTGTCCCAGGAAAGGATATAACTTGTTTAGCGAATAGAAATATATAATCCATTATGATTCCAGAAAAATCACTGATCATAATGGAAGATTTAGACATAGACTCTAACCCATCATTCTTGTAATCCCAATACAAATTCTGATTATTTTGAAATTTGTGCTTAATCTCATCAAGCATCTCTGTCTCGTATCTTACACTTTGAGGGTGTGGTCTGATAATGACATCATATTTCCCTGAAAATAAAAGAACACTTAGTAGGTCAAGACCATATTTATTTAATAGCCCATGTTCTCCCCAAGTAGGTGACAATAAAATAGTTTCTTTCTCTGGTTTTATTATGGTCATTTTCTCTATCTGTTCATAGGCATAATCTAAATAGGGAATACCAACGATTCGAATATCTTTTTTTGGTAATCCTCTTTTTTCTTCCAGCTTTTCAATAAACTTTTTGTCAAATCTGTTTGGAAGTAAGACAGAATCAAAATAGTCAACACCAAAAACTTGATATCTGCATCCACTGGCACTATGTGCTAGATGACAATAATGTGCTACACCCTTAGATCTTTTTATTTGTAACACATCAAGACCTGGAGTGGTCATAATGCACATTTTTGCCTGTAATGTATTTAGATGGAAAAAAGCTTTATTCCCTTCATCAATATAGTGTGCATTGATACCATCAATTTCTTTTATGATTGTATCGTTTCTATCAGAATATAAATAGGTAAATTCAATACCTCTATTTTGCAATTCCTTTAGTACTGGATAAAAGGTAGTAAAATATTGGTCTCCTTCGTTATAGAATACCAATCCAACATTTGAAATTTTTTTAATTTTTTTACCAAATATCTTGGCTATAGACGATTTAATATTGAATGCAAAACTTTTCAAAGAATAAATAAGAGTAGCCATTAAAGCAATAATAGTACTCACCAACATACTTCCTGTCCCTGGATCTAAATATGCATGTATAGGGGTAATCATCATTGCTAAAGAAAATAAAATAAACATCTAAATACCTTCCAATTATTTATCTTGTTACTTAAGTTAATTTCTGTTTTTTAAAGTGTATCTATTAAAGTCTATATTTATTTTCAAAAATTAATCATAAGTAGGACAATATTAACTATTATTTATGGCTTTTCAAGAATTATTCTCATTAAAACAGGGTTGTCATTTTTGTAAATAGAAAGATTGTCTTTTTCTACAAAATATTTTAATTTAAAACCTAAATTTAATGCATTTTTTAAGAAAATATCTGAATCTATAAATCTACGACTGTGATCTGTAAAATATGTATTGTCACCCATATATTTTCCTATGCCACAAAGAGGATCCTTTGTCGTTCTTACTTCAATACAAAATAATCCATGAGTGTCCAATTGATTGTATACTTTTGAAACTATAATTTGTTCTTCATCTTTTTTTATTGCATGTATTGTAAACCTAGAATAAAATATGTCTATATCACCATAACAACTATAATCCTCTGTGATGAAATTATCTGCTTTAGCAATAAGGTTATTACAGATATCCTTGGGTAAATTATTTTTCTCTATATCAATTGCAACAGTACTTTGGTCTATCGCAATAACTTTATGATTGTTTTTTGCAAAAAAGATAGAATCTCTACCATTACCTGAACCCAGCTCTAGTATGTTTAATTTTTTACCTATAAATAATTCTTCTTGACAGAATTTGGCAAAAGTGCTTTCTTTATGAATATTGCTATCTAAACCATGTTCAGCGTAAAATTTATCCCAATATTCTTTATCCATTTGTATGTATTCCTTTATATTTATATCAAAATTTCATCTAAAAAGAATGATGTTTGCTTCAATTGAAGTGGTTCAAAACTATTTGTTACCTTGTAATCTGGTTTAACTTTAATATGGCTAAGCAATTTTTTGGAACCACTCTAACTCATCATGTTGTTCCCCTGTATCAAATTAATGGTAGAAGTAACTTTACCACCAATGATTATATGTTTTCCAGCCACAAATACTTCTGATGCAATACGACTTTTTTGCACCACAAATCAATAGTTAATCAACAATACTATCTTCACACTTATCTAGATACCAAGAGCTCACTAATTCGCTTGCAAAGAAATACATTCCTAAGGACTTCAATTGTACACCATAACACTTTAAAAGCAGTAAACAATCCAGACTATAACCCAAGAATAGAAGCCTAAAATGAAAACAACAAGATACCAATTTGAAACAATCGTACAAAGTACCACAGACAAAAATAGAAAGTGGTCAAAAAAAGAGTTCAGAGCAATCCTTAATAGCGATAAAAATTACACCAGAAAGACTGACTATAAGTTGATCAAACAGTCAAAGATACAAGTATACAAATTACTTACCCCTGAAGACTTTGTAAATATCAATGGTGTAGGGAAAGTTAAGAGAGATGCTTTGATCAAGACACTCTTATCATTACCCATCTCTTACAACTGGAAGATCATCAACAAACATCTCTCAAAGAAGACCCCCGTATTGTATTTGTAAAGGGTAATCTGATTTAGGCAAGATTACTTATAGATTACGTTAGACTGTATAAGATGATAGATATACTTTAAAGCTCGTTGTGTTGGTAAGTAGTTAGGTTAAGTTGGATTGTATGAGTATGCAAGATGGTGCGGATGAGAGGACTCGAACTTATTAGTCTATGGT
>Ga0256827_10001160_pt1 | contig 16733 bp, 14 predicted proteins | sample CV84metaG_FD_185977 | JGI IMG/M metagenome (GOLD analysis project Ga0256827, IMG submission 185977) | Hydrothermal vent microbial communities from East Pacific Rise, Pacific Ocean - CV84 | ecosystem: Environmental > Aquatic > Marine > Hydrothermal vents | place: Pacific Ocean: East Pacific Rise... | reverse complement strand
TTTTCAATTAACTGATATTGATAAATTCCAAAAGATGATTGAGAAAATGATTGAAAACCATACTGATTCATTGGAAATAATCGAAGAAGAAGGTATTCATTTCCTTATTAAAAAGAAAAACGATTCAAAGAATATTTTAGCTTGGAATAATGAAACTGCCATTGCAATAAATCAATCAAAAGGTAGATCACATAATAAATATCTCAAAAAGATTTCTTCAGAATTAATAAATCAAAAACTTAGTAATTCTCTAGCCAATAATGATGATTTTGCCAATTTCTATGCTAATAGAAAAGATATTAATCTTTGGATAGGCTCTAATTTCCTTGAATCACAAATTCCCAATGAATACAGAACAATAGTTCAAATGCAAGCTCCTATAAAACTTAAGGGTATAGGTTATCACTTTTATACTGATTTTCAAGATGGTAAAGCAGTGATGGAATCAGAACTCATTCTTCCTGATGATTTAAAAAGTTTGATTAAAGATTATAAGGTTGTAAAGGAAAGTTTTGATGAAAGAATGCTAGAGATTATTCCAAAAAACAGTCTTTTTAATCTTTCTTTTGCCGTTAATCCTTACGAATTCTATAGAATGATTAAAAAACTGTATGCTGAACGTCAGATTGATACTAAAGGAATGGAACAAATGCTAGAAGCTTCCACAAATATTAAATTAGAGAAAATATTAAAAGCTTTCGCTGGTGAAGTTATTATTAATGTGCATGATGTAAAAATAGTAATGGTTCAAAACGAAGGTGATACTACTGCTAATCCTGCTTCTCACACTAAAACTAAATTTATGTATTCTGTAGCTGTAAAATTAGACGATGAAGAGGTTTATAATTGGGCTCTTAAACAATTTGATGAGAACGAGATTGAAATGACTAATGGATATTATACTATTAGTGATAACTATGGTAGCACCTATATTTCAATGGTTAACAATTACATTCTACTTACTAATGATAAAGATGTAATTACTAATTTCACAACTAATAAGAAACTAAAACCATCATTAGCTGATTCTGATATTGGAAAACATCTAAAAAAATATCCTATTTATGCTCGTATTAATATGGACTATTCAAGTTATTCTCCAAGTATTCAAAGCTTTCTAGATACAACATACAACGATGAATTTCATATGAAAAAGAAACTTTCAGAAATGAGATATGAGCCTGAGAGTTCATATAAAGCTTCTGTTACTTTTGAATTTACCGATAAAAAAACAAATAGCTTAAAACAAGTATTAAACTAATATTTATCTAACCTATTTAATATCAATTATTTTTAAGCCAAGCCTCTATTTTGAATGGAGGCTTGCTTGTTTAACACTAGGTGTGTTAATGATGCTGCTTAAATTATTACTTTCGCCCAATGAGTAAAAACTATCAACTACTTATAAAAAAGATTGAGGTTTTTATACGTAAATACTATAAAAATCAACTTATTAAAGGCTTACTATTAAGCATTGCATTAATAGTTAGTTTCTTTTTATTGGTAGTTGCCATTGAATATAATTTACATTTAAGCAAGAACTTTAGAATCTTTCTTTTCTATTCTTATATCATTAGTGGTGCATTTATAGTCATTATTTATATTTTTAAACCATTAGCTGGCCTTTTGCGATTAGGAAAAAGGCTTACAAATACTGAAGCTGCTAAAATTATTGGAACTCACTTTCCTAGTGTTAATGACAAATTACTGAATACATTACAGTTATATAACAATTTTAATAAGAATAAGAATTCTGACTTATGGATATTAGAAGCCGCTATTGATCAAAAATCAGAGTCCTTATCCCCTATTCCTTTCCATTCTGCAATATCTTTTTCTATTAATAAACGCTATCTTAAATTCTTTTTACCACCAATCATTATTTTGATTATTGCATCTTGGTATTCTCCTCAGGCTATTACTGATTCTTCAAGTAGAATTATTAATTATGATAAAGATTATATTGAGAAAGCACCTTTTAATTATGAAATTATTAATGATAATTTAGAATGTTTGCAGTCCAATGACTTTAATCTAAAAGTTAAAATTAACGGGGAGGTAATACCTGAAGAAGTATTCATAGTAATAGATAATTATCCGTTTAGAGTAGAAAAAAAGAATACTGTTAATTTCGAATATTTATTTAAAACAGTCCTCAATAATAAAATATTTTACTTCAAAGCAGGTAAATTTACTTCTCAAAAATATATATTGAAAGTAACTCCCAAACCAAAGATAATATCGTTTTCCGTAGCAATTGATTATCCAAATTACCTTCATAAAAAAGATGAAGTAATTAAAAATGCTGGTGATTTTAGTATTCCTGAAGGTAGCAGTGTAAAATGGGCTTTTGTAACAAAAGATGTAAATAGCTTAATATTAAGAATTAATAAATCAGATGTAAATTTTAAAGCAATTTCTGAATTAATTGAATCTAATAGTATTATAATCAAAAACAACTCCACTTATAAGCTAATTCCAAACAATAATTATATTCATAAACCTGATACTCTTAGTTATAATATTGATGTAATAAAAGATCAATACCCAAATATTAGTATTATAGAATACAGAGATTCTTTAGACAATAAAAGAATATACTTTCAAGGGACAATAAATGATGACTATGGTTTTTCAAAGCTGTTTTTCAAATGGTCTAAAACAACTAATTCTACAAGCTATAATCAACATAGAATTGAAATAAATAAGCTTGGAAATCATCAAAAATTCTTTTATTTAATTAATATAGATAGTTTAAAACTTAAAGAAGGTGAAAGAATAAATTACTTTTTTGAAGTATGGGATAATGATGGAGTAAATGGAGCTAAATCCTCTAAAACCATTATACATTCTGCAAAAAAAGCAAGTCTAAATGAAATTGATAGTGCAAGAAATGAAATTAATGCTAATCTTAAAAAACAAATGGATAAAAGCATTAAAGAAGCTCAAGAATTAAATAAAAAAGCTGAAAAATTAAACAAAAAGCTTATTTCTAAAAAACAATTAGACTGGCAAGATAAAGAACAACTTAAAGATTTATTAAAGCAATACAATAATACCCTTAAAAATATAGAAGAACTTCAACAGAAACAAAAACAATCACAAGAAAAGAATAAAGAGCTTAGCAAAGAAGACGAGCGATTAATGGAAAAGCAAAAGCAACTTCAAGAGTTATTTGATAAGTTAATGACTCCAGAGATGAAGGAAATGATGGAGGAATTGCAGAAGATGATGCAAGAAGAAATAAAGAAAGAAGATGCTCAGGATATGCTTGAAAAGATGGAAATGAATAATAAAGACCTTGAAAAACAGCTAGATAGGGATTTAGAGATATTCAAACAAATGGAATTTGATCAAAAATTGCAAGAAGCTATTACTCAACTTGATAGCTTAAGTTCGGAACAAAAGAAATTAAGTGAACAAACAAAAGAAAAAAAACTATCAGAAGAAGAATTAAAAAAGAAGCAAGAAGAGTTAAATAAAAAGTTTGATGATTTCAAGAAAAAGCTAAATGATGCAGAAAAAGCGAATAAAGAACTTGAAAAACCAAATTCGTTAGAAGATACAAAAGAAGAACAAAAGAAAATTAAGGAAGATATGCAAAAGAGTAGTGAAGAGCTTTCGAAAGGAAAGAAAAAATCTGCTTCTAAAATGCAAAAAAGCGCCTCTGAATCCATGGAAAAGCTGTCAGAAAAATTAAAAGATATGCAATCAGCTATGGAAGCAGAAGCAAATGAGGAAAATATGGAAGATTTAAGAAATATATTAAGCAATCTTATTGAAACTTCCTTTGCGCAAGAAAACCTAATGAATGAAGTTAAAAATACTAGCAAATCTGATCCAAAATACCCACGTTTAATTAGAAAACAAAAAGACATAAAAAACGATTTACAAATGATAGAAGATAGTCTTCTTGCTTTAAGTAAGAGACAGCCATCTATTTCTCCTATGGTAAACAAAGAAATAAATCATATCAACTTGAATATGAATAAAACACTTGATGCGTTATTGAGTATTAATACCATTGGATATACTTCAAAAAGACAGAAAGACCAAGCTGTTGGTAAACAACAGCAAATAATGACATCTGTAAATAACTTAGCACTAATGCTATCTGATGCTCTAGAACAGATGCAAAAACAGCAACAACAAGCAAAAAGCGGAAAAGGTAGTTGCAAAAAACCTAAGCCTGGCAAAAGTGGTGGGAGTATGAAAAGTATTAAACAAATGCAGCAAGCCCTTAATAAGAAATTGAAGGAAATGCAAAAACAAATGAAAGAAGGGCAAAAGAAAGGGCAGAAAAAAGGTAAAGGTAAACAAGGATCTGGTGGTGAGAAAATGAGTGAAGAAATGGCTCGTGCTGCTGCTGAACAGGAAATGATTAGAAGAAAGCTCCAAGAGTATCAAAATGGACTTAAAAAGGATGGTAAAGGTAAAAGAGCTTCGGATCTGAATAAAACCATTAAAGACATGGAACAAAATGAAACAGAACTTGTAAATAATATCCTTCTTTCAGAAAGTATAAAACGTCAGGAAGAGATAGTTACTAGACTTTTAGAGGCTGAAAAAGCTGAAAGAGAACAAAAAGAAGATAAGAAAAGGGAATCAAAAACAGGTAAAGATATAAATAGAGAGTATTCTCCAGAAATGGAAAAATTCTTAAAGCAACAAAACAAAGAAATAGAATTACTAAAAACTATTCCTCCAAATATGAAACCTTTTTATAAAAATAAAGTAAACTCATACTTTGAAGAACTAAACAAATAAAGGGTAATAAGTTTTTTAATTTTAAATATTGTAAATTAAAAAAATTCTCTATATTTGTGTTTGCACAATTTAAAAGAATACAGACGTTACGAATAATGAACAAAAACGAGAGAATAATTCTTAATTCACATCTAGCTGAACAAAATAAACTAGTTGGCTTTATAGAAAATATTTGTGATCAACATAATATTTACAATAGCTATTATGCAAATATAGTTACTAGTGTTTCCGAAGCATTTGATAATGCTGTTATTCATGGAAATAATAATGATGATGAAAAAAATATAATTGTTGACTTCGTTATTCAAAATGATGGTTTTTCTTTTTGTATTACTGACCAAGGTAATGGTTTTGATTTTAGCTCAGTTGCAGATCCTACAGATATTAATAATCCAATAGAAGAAACAGGAAGAGGTATCTTTTTAATGGATATATTAAGTGATAAACTTGAATTTAAAAATAATGGACGTACAGCTTGTATGAAGTTCCTTATTGCAAATATTAATAAAGAAGCTGCTGACAAAAGAGTAAACAAACTGAAAGCATATATGCACTCTGATATAAAGCAGACTTCATTAAACTAAACCATGCTTCCCATAAATTTTTTCTTAGAAGATATTCAATATCGTGTACGTAATAAAACCTTACTAAGAGAATGGATATTGGCAACAATAACTGAGGAAAACTCTAAATTAGAAGAGATTAACTTCATCTTTTGCTCTGATAAATTTTTACTAAATCTTAATATTGAATATTTAAATCACGATACTTATACAGATATTATTACTTTTCAATACAACGAGGGTATAGACCATTTACACAGTGATATATTTATTAGTATTGACAGAATGCGAGAAAATTCTAATATTTTTAAGCAAAGACAATTAGATGAATTTCACAGAATTATGATTCATGGAGTACTTCATCTATTGGGTTATGAAGATAAAACAAAAGACAAAAAGGAAGAAATGACCGCAAAGGAGAATTATTACTTATCTTTGCGCCCAGCAAAATTAATTAAATACTAATTTTCAATTTTAGTAGGTATATTATTGATATTTAATTACTTACATTTATTATTTCACGTGAAACATTAATTATATGTTCGAACATTATGATGTCATAGTAGTTGGAGGTGGTCATGCCGGTTGCGAAGCAGCAGCGGCAGCAGCTAATCTAAAAGCTAAAACCCTCCTTATAACAATGAATAGACATGACGTTGCAGCTATGTCGTGCAATCCAGCGATGGGAGGAATAGCAAAAGGCCAAATTTTACGTGAAATTGATGCTCTTGGTGGTTTATCAGCAATTATTACTGATGAAACAATGATACAATTTCGTATGTTAAATAAAAGTAAGGGTCCGGCAATGTGGAGTCCAAGAGCACAAAGCGATAAAAAACAATTTTCTCAAAAATGGTTGGAATCTCTAGAAAAATTGGAAAACCTTGATTTTTGGGAAGAAATTGTTAATGATATTATAGTTGAAAATGGGATCATAAAAGGTATAAGAACTCAACTAGGTATAGAAATATTTGCAAAATCAGTTATTCTAACTAATGGAACATTCTTAAATGGTATTATTCACATTGGAGAGAAAAGTTTTTCTGGTGGTAGAATAGGAGAGAAGTCTGCAAAAGGATTAACTGAAAATTTAGTTAAACTAGGTTTTGAAACAGACAGAATGAAAACAGGAACACCAGTTCGTGTTGATGGTAGAAGTATTGATTTTACTCAAATGATAGAACAAAAAGGAGATGAAAGTCCTTCTAAATTCTCATATACCAATACAAAAACACTAACTAAACAAAAAAGTTGCTATTTAGTCTATACTTCTGAAGAAGTTCATGATATATTACGTACTGGTTTCGATAAATCTCCAATGTTTGTCGGTAGGATAAAAGGTATTGGTCCTAGATATTGTCCTAGTATTGAAGATAAAATAGAGCGTTTTTCAGATAAAGATAGACATCAATTATTCATAGAACCTGAAGGATGGAACACCAATGAAATATACGTAAATGGTTTTTCATCAAGTTTACCAGAAGATATACAACTAAAAGCTCTACGTTTAATACCAGGTTTTGAAAAAGCAAAAATATATAGACCTGGTTATGCCATAGAATACGACTTTTTTCCTCCAACTCAATTAAACTATTCTTTGGAAACAAAACTAATTAATGGATTGTATTTTGCAGGACAAATAAATGGTACCACTGGATATGAAGAAGCAGGAGCTCAAGGAATTATGGCTGGTATTAACGCCGTGCTCAAAATTAATAATAAAGCACCATTTATATTAAAAAGATCTGAAGCATATATAGGTGTTCTAATTGACGACTTAATTACTAAAGGTACCGATGAACCATATAGAATGTTCACTTCAAGAGCTGAGTATAGAACACTACTTCGTCAAGATAATGCTGACATTAGACTTACTAAAAAATCTTTTGATATTGGTTTAGCATCACAAGAAAGACTTGATAATGTTGAATACAAACAAAAAGAGATTGCAAGAATAACAAAATTCCTAAGTAAACAAGGTATTCAACCAAATACTTTAGACAATTATCTTAAAAGTGTAAACTCACCAGTATTAAAACAAAAAGTAAAAATATCAACTATACTTCTCAGACCTCAAGTTCAATTAGAAGATTTGATAGAATTTATACCCGAATTAAAAATAGAATTTGATAAAATAACACATTTAAAATCTGAAATAATCGAAGAAGTAAATATTCTTGCTAAGTATGAAAGTTATATAAATAAGGAACAAGAGCTTGCAAATAGAATATTGAAATACGAAAATATAATATTAAAAACTAATATTGACTATTTATCAATAAAAGCTATAAGTTACGAAGCAAGAGAAAAACTAAATAAAATAAAACCAACTACTATTGGTCAAGCTTCAAGAATTAGTGGTGTAAGTCCCGCTGATATTTCTGTTCTTTTAGTATTTATTGGAAAATAGATATTTATGGTGAATTGTTTCACGTGAAACAAAAATAATTCATTTTAAAAGGATTTAAGCGACTTTTTACCTTCTTTGGTATATTAATACTAAATATCTACAAAAGTCGCAAATATCAAATATTATATATACTATTGATTACCAATAATTTAAATAGAGATATATGATATAATAAACTATTTAAACATATCTGACGCTATTCTATCGGCAAACATTCTATTTTTAGGATTCAAAGTAATTATATTTAAATCTGAAATAAATTTAGTATTATTCACAATTACATAATTATTTACGTATTCAAGATATTCTATTCCAAACCTCTTCTCTATAATATCTCTTTCTATTCCAAAAGAGGTTCTTAAACCCAACATTATATATTCGTTAAATTGATCGTCTAGACTTAAAATCTCTTTTTCTTCATATTCTTCACTCTTATTTATACTTTCCAAATACTTTGTAATTGACGAATGATTCCATTGACGTGATACTAAATTATAAGAATTAGCTGAAGGTCCAATACCTAAATAAGGTAAGTTTTTCCAATAATTACAATTATGTTTGCTTTCTATTCCGTATTTTGAAAAATTTGATATTTCATATTGATTATAATTATTTAAAGTTAAAAATTCTATTAAATAATTAAAATGAGAAATTACTGAATCCTCATTGATTGGTGGATACTTCTTCTTATTAATTAATACATTCAAAGCAGTTTTAGGTTCAACAGTTAAAGCATAAGCAGATAAATGAGGTATATCAAAGCTTAAAAACTTTTCCAATTCTTCTTTCCAAATATCATCTGATAATCCTGGTATACCATATATTAAATCTATATTCATATTATCAAATCCGTGCTCTTTGGATAATAACACAGAATTAATAGCATCAGATGAAGTATGACTTCTATTTAATTGTTGAAGTATATTATCATTAAATGACTGAATTCCTAGACTTAATCTATTAATTCCTAGACTTTTAAATAATTTTAATTTATTATGGTTTATATCATCAGGGTTTGCTTCAAAAGTAATTTCACAATCATTACTTACTGTAAATATCTCATGAATTTTATTGAAAATAACTGATATTTCATTTTCTGATAAGATGGATGGTGTACCACCACCAAAATAAATTGTTTGCAGAATATTTGAATCTAGGTAATTTCTCTTTTGTTCAATCTCAGTAATAATAGCATCAACTATTAGAGATTTATTTTTAAAACTAACCGTAGAAAAAAAATTACAATAGTGGCACTTATGTTTACAAAATGGAATATGAATATATAATGCAGACATTATTCTTCCATATCTTTCAATTCTAATTCAGGTTCTATACGAATAGAATTATACTCTTTTTCTATTCCATCTTTATATTTTACTACTAACATTAATTGACCTTGCTCATTAAAATATTTCCAATCTCCTTCTCTAAGACTCATCATATATGTTCCTGTTTTCATTCTTTCTCCATTTCGATAGAACCATTTAAAATCTCCATCTTCACTACCATCAATATATCTACCCTCAAAGTATAATGTATCAGCAGTATAGTAATACTTCCACTCACCATCTCTTACATCACTCAAATAGGTACCCTTCTCAATATATCCATTTACGGTAATTAACCAATCTCCTTCTCTTAAACCATTAACATATTCTCCTTGAAGCATAATATCGTTATATTCATTATATTCAAGATATTCTCCTTCTCTTTCTCCCTCAAAATATTCTTCTTTAACTCTTAATTTACCACTCTTATAATACCATTGCCAAATACCAGTATAGGAACCACTTTTATCATAAGCGCCTTCTTGTTCAAGTGAACCATTGTCATAAAAATACTTCCACTTACCTACCTTAATATTATTAGCATAGCTTCCCTCAGCTTTAACACGTCCATTATCATAAAATAATTTCCATGTTTTTTGTCTTTTACCACTATCATCAATAATTCCATGTCCTACAATCACACCTGAATGCATTATATAACTATCAATAATTTTTCCTTCTCTAGAATATTCTCTTCTTACTCCCTCAGCTTTACCATCTTTATAACTACCTATAGTTTTAATGCTACCATCTTCATAATAATCTGTTTTAATTTCAAATACACTAAGTTCTTCTGGCTCTTCTTCTAGAATACCATTTCTAAATTTTTGTATACTATCTAGATTACCTGTAGAATTATAATATTTAAAATAACCATTTTTTATTCCATGTCTGAAATTTCCACTCCACTTAATAACACCGCTATCATAAAATCCTTTCCAAATTCCATTTTTCAAACCTTTACTATCAAGAGCATTAAAATACTCCCGTTTTTTAATAAAACCTTTTACATAAAATATCTTAGAAATTAATCTTCCATCATGGTCATATTTATAAGCCCAACCCTCTTCTAAACCTTTATTGTAAAATGTTTTTGATTGCAAACTACTATCTATAAAAAGAATCTTACACCAATTGCTTTTCAAATCATTTTCAAAACTATCAACTAGAATTTTTTCTGGCATATAATTAATTCTATAGCCATTCTTTTTGTCATTTTTATAATTTATTATCAAAGAAACTTTACCATCTTCATTATAAAATTTCCATGTGCTATCCAATAAATAATTTTTTCTATTTCCTTCTGATTTTATATTACCAAATTTATCATATGTTTGCCAATACCCATCTGGTTTTCCATCGCGCATAGTACCTTTACTAGCAATTTTTCCATTTGGATAATGAAAAATCTGAAAACCATTTTTTACAATAGTATCTTGGGCTAAAGAAATATTAACACTAAAAATTATTAATATGAATATTAAGTATTTTACCATTAAATAATATTGTTTTTTCTTGATATTTCTAACATACGTTCAACAGGCAAAAGTGATTTTTCTATTACTTCCTTATCTAATAATATTTCATTTGATTCATTTAAAAGACAATCATAAATTTTTTGCATTGTAATCATTTTCATATAAGGACAATCATTACAACTACAAGTCTCGTCAGAAGGAACAATAATAAATTCTTTATTTGGTGAATCCTTCTTCATCTGATGTAATATACCTGATTCTGTTGCTACTACAAATTTATTGATATTAGTATTTTTAACATAATCAAGAATACCAGATGTAGAACCAACATAATCAGCAAGTTCAAGAACAGGAGCAGCACATTCAGGATGAGCAACTAATTTTGCATCTGGATTATTAACTTTCAATTCTACAACTTTTTCAGCTTCTAAAATATCGTGCACTTCACAAGTACCATTCCATAGTACCATATCTCGACCTGATATTTTATTTATATAACCTCCAAGATTTTTATCGGGTGCAAATACAATTTTTTGATCCTTAGGAAATGATTCTACTATTTGAACAGCATTGGAAGAAGTACAAACCACATCAGTCATTGTTTTCAATTCAGCAGTACAATTTATATAAGAAATAACTTTATGATCTGGATAATCTTTCATGAATTCAGCAAACTTATCTGCAGGAGCAGATTCTGCAAGAGAACAACCTGCATCTAAATCTGGCAATAATACCTTAGTATTAGGGTTCAAGGCTTTAGCTGTTTCAGCCATAAAATGAACACCTGCAAAAACAATAATATCAGCATCAGCATCTTTAGCTTTTTGAGCTAAAGCAAGGCTATCTCCCACAAAATCAGCTATATCCTGAATATCAGAAGTTTGATAATAATGAGCTAAAATTATAGCATTTTTATCTTTACGTAACTTATCAATACTTTTTACTAAATCCATTTCTATGTATTTAATTTGTTATTTTTACATGGCAAAGATAGATAAATCGATTAGAAGTCAATCAGTCAAATTTAGAGTTCATTAACATCCTACATTTATATTAATATATTAATTCTTTAAAAAGAAAAATATGTAATATGTAATAAGGGCGGTTGATATGTTAGAAATAAAATAAGTTTTTATGTAACTATAGAATTATACATAACTATTAACACTTTTTAATTATCAAATCTATTTGAAAATTAATGTATTATTATACTTATTAACACTGTTGTTAATTAATTACTATTGAAAACTAATACTGATGTAAACTCAATAATATTGTGAAAAACCATTTAATAATTTTTGAAATAATATGAAAACTTACTATTGTTTTTGAGTAAAAAATTACATGTAGTAAAAAAATAAATTTGGATTAACAAAGTCAATATTTATTCACAGCCAATAGTAGTATGATTGTTAATAAGCATTTAATATATTGTAATTCAATAGATAAATATTTTGTGACTTTTGCTTAAAAACAACTAATAAATTGATAAATAAAGTATTAGTAAAACTAAAAAAAACGAATTTATTTTTGTTTCTTTGTACTTATTAACAATTGAAAATTTTACGATGTTTAGCAAATCAAAAACAATTGCAATAGGCTGTGATCATGCAGGTTATAAATTAAAGGAATATTTAAAAGAAGAATTAGGAAAGCTAGGATATAGTTTTAAAGACTTTGGAACATATTCAGAAGAAAGTGTAGATTACCCAGATTTTATACATCCATTGGCAAATAGTATTCAAGAAGGTGAATATGAATTAGGCATAATAATGTGTGGTAGTGGAAATGGTGTAAGCATTACTGCAAATAAGCATTCTAAAGTGCGAGCTGCTATGGCTTGGAATACAGAATTAGCAGCTTTGGGACGTTTGCATAATGATGCTAATGTATTAGGTTTATCTGCTAGATTTATAGCCCAAGAATATGCCTTAGAAATAGCCCAAGCTTTTCTTAATGCAGATTTTGAAGGAGGAAGACATCAAAAAAGAGTAGATAAAATTTAATAGACACAGGTCTTAATTTAAAAAATAAATAATATGTATAATAATTATCAAGAATTTCTTCAGAAGGAGATAACAGACATAAAAGAAGCAGGATTATATAAAAACGAACGTATAATTGTTGCTCCACAACAAGCAGAAATTAAATTAGAAGATGGATCTAAGGTTCTTAACTTTTGTATGAATAATTATTTAGGATTATCTAATAGTCCTGAATTAATTGGAGCAGCAAAAGATGCTATGGATACTCACGGTTATGGAATGTCATCAGTGCGTTTTATTTGTGGTACTCAAGATTTACATAAAACATTAGAGCAGAAAATTGCTAAGTTTTTTGGTACAGAAGATACCATACTTTATGCAGCAGCTTTCGATGCCAATGGTGGTGTTTTTGAGCCTTTATTAGGAATTGAAGATGCTATTATTTCGGATTCATTAAATCATGCTTCTATTATTGACGGTGTTCGTTTGTGTAAAGCACAACGCTATCGTTATCAGAATGCAGATATGGAAGATCTTGAGAAGCAATTAAAATTAGCTCAAGCACAAAGATTCCGTTTAATAGTTACCGATGGGGTATTTAGCATGGATGGAAATGTTGCTCCTATGGATAAGATTCTTGAACTTGCCGATAAATACGATGCTATGATAATGATAGATGAAAGTCATTCTGCAGGAGTAGTTGGTAATACAGGTAGAGGAGTTACAGAGCTTTTTGATATGCAAGGTAAAATTGAAATTATTACCGGAACTTTAGGAAAAGCTTTTGGTGGTGCAATAGGTGGATTTACTACTGGTAAAAAAGAAATAATAGAGATGTTACGTCAACGTTCTCGTCCATATTTATTCTCAAACTCTATTCCTCCAATGGTGGCTGCTGCTGGTATCAAAATGTTTGATTTAGTTGATACTACTAATACTTTGCAAGATAAACTTCATAGTAATACTGATTATTTTATGGAAAAAATGAAATCAGTAGGATTCGATATTAAACCAACAAAATCTGCTATTTGTGCAGTAATGTTGTATGATGCAAAATTAGCACAAGATTTTGCAACTAAACTGCTAGATGAAGGAATTTATGTTATAGGATTCTTTTTTCCAGTAGTACCTAAAGGACAAGCTAGAATTAGAGTGCAACTTTCTGCTGCTCACGAAACAGAACATCTTGATAAGTGTGTTGCTGCATTTACTAAGGTTGGAAAAGATTTGGGAGTTATTTAATATTTTTAAAATAAAATTTGAAAGAGGTTATTTCTTAAGTAGATACTATCCACTATAGAAATAACCTCTTTATATATATATACAAATATGAATTTAGAAAAATTTAAAAATAGATTAAAAATAGAAATACGTTATGCTGATTTAGACACATATAGACATGTTAATAATAAAGCTTTTATAAGTTTTTTGGAGGATGCGCGTATTTATTATATGAAGGAAGTAATGAATTTTATTCCTAAAAACCTTGATTTTGAAGCAGTAGTTGGTAGAATAGATATTTCATATTTAGCCCCTTTGTTTTTATACGATAATGTATGGGTTTATACTAGATGTAGTAAAATTGGCTCAAAAAGTTATGACTTAGAAAGCTATATAATAAAAAAGAAAGATGGAAAAGAAATAATAGCTTCCAAAGCAGTTGTTAGTATGGTTTCTTATGATTTAGAAAAAGGAATAAGTAAGAAGAATAATCCAGGAATGATAGAATTAATGAAGAAGTATGAAGGGGAAATAATTTAAGATAGCAGATTAACGAGATTAAATCTAAGAGGTTTTACTATAACAAAAGCCATTTATTGAAGATAGATTATAGTGGTGAATAAAATAATATTTTTAAAATAATTACATAATATGTAATATTCTTATATTTTTTGTATCATTGCAAAATGAGAATTATCAGTTTTAAACGTATTCATGAGTTTACAGAAATACATAATGCTAGTTCAATAGCTTTACAAGATTGGTATCATAGTGTTTCTAAGAAAGAATGGCATAATTTATCTGATATTAAGAAAGATTTTAATACAGTTGATTATGTTGGTAATAATAGATTTGTATTTAACATTAAGGGAAATCATTATAGAATAGTGTGTATTATTATTTTTGCTTCCCAAAAGGTATATATTCGATTTATAGGTACACATCAACAGTATGATAAAATAGAAGCTTCTTTAATTTAAAAAGCAAAATAGTTATGAAAAAAATAACCACAAAAAAAGAATATCAGGATAGTATTTCAAAAATAGAAACACTATTAGCAAAAGTAGATAATAATACGCCAAAGGACAATCCATATTTTATTGAACTTGATAAATTATCTGATTTAGTAGCAGAATATGAAGAAGTATATTTGCCTATAGCAAAACCGAATTTGATTGATATAATAAAACTTAGAATGTTTGAAATGAATTTAAGTCAAAAGAAATTAGCAGAAATACTTGGAGTAAGTGCTTCACGTATAAGCGAATATCTTGCAGGTAAAAGAGAAGTATCATTAAAAGTAGCAAAGAAATTGCATAAGAATTTGGATATTGACGCGGAAATTATTTTAAGTTAGATTATGAAAAAGCACAAAAAAAAGCGTTCATTTTTGAACGCTTTTTTGTTGCCTGACAAGGATTCGAACCAAGAGTCTTCCGATTCAGCATCGAATGTGTTGCCTTTACACCATCAGGCATTTTGATAGGGCAAATATAGAAAAATAAATTGCTGATTATTCCCAATAATTAATATAATTTTGTTTCATGGTAAATAAAAATCAAAAACAATATTGGGATAAAGTAGCAAAAAATAAAAAATTCACAACATATCTTGATATAAATCTGTTATCTAAATACTTAGATAAAAAGTCTTTAATTGTAGATTATGGTTGTGGCTATGGAAGAACATTAAATGAATTATTTTTGAATGGTTATAAAAATATTTTAGGTTATGATTTTTCTCCCAAAATGATTGAAAAAGGAATGAAAGAATTTCCCTTTCTCAATTTAAAAGTATCAGTTAATAATAAAATTAATTGTGAATCAAATTCTATAGATGGCTTAATATTATTTGCTCTTTTAACTTGTATAATTGATAATGATTCACAAATAAAATTGATGAAAGAAATTAAGAGAGTTCTTAAACCAGGTGGGCTTATTTATATAAATGATTTTCTGATAAATGAAGATGATAGAAACGAAAAGAGATATAAAAAATATTTTAATAAATATAATACATATGGGGTCTTTGAATTAGAAGAAGGAGCAGTATTAAGACATCATAATGAGAATTGGATTAGAATGCTAACCTCAGAATTTAATAATAAAGAATATAATCATATTACTTTTAAAACAATGAATGGACATACTTCAAATGGTTTTGTATTTATCGGTACTAAATAATAATTAAATGGATATTCTTTCAATTATCATGATAGCTATAGGTTTATCTATGGATTCTTTTGCGGTTTCTATTTCAAATGGTTTAACAATAAGAAATCTTAATAAAAAGAAAGCTATATTAATTGCGATTTCTTTAGCGGTTTTTCAGGCGTTAATGCCTTTTATTGGTTGGTTTGCTGGTTTGAGAATAGAGAAATACATTGAAGCCGTTGATCATTGGATTGCATTTGGATTATTATTATTTATAGGTGCAAAAATGATATTTGAAGCTTTAGTAAATGATGAAGAAAGTAAGGGCAAAGATTTAAGGTTTATTACGTTAATAGGTCAATCTATAGCAACGAGTATTGATGCTTTGGCTGTGGGAATTAGTTTTGCAATTTTAAAAATGGAAATAATCACTCCAGTAATTATTATAGGAATTGTAACTTTCATATTCTCTATATTAGGTCTACAATTAGGTAAGTATTTTGGAAAAAAATTAGGAAAATATGTAGAAATATTTGGTGGTTTGGTATTAATTGGAATAGGAGTAAAAATATTATTGGAACATTTAGCATAGTTTTTAATTAAAAAGCTTACCTCAGAATTTAATAATAAAGAATTATTAGTGTCCGATTAAAATATTATAAAAGAGGCAAATCTCTTGTATTATAAAGGCTTTTGAATGCTAATAGTCATTAGTACCTTCTTATCGGATTAATTGTCAATAATTTATTTTGCCTCTAATCCTAAAGTCAGTCTGTCGGCAGTCAGGGATGTAAATCATTGACAATCAATCCTTCCTTTAGGACTGAG
>Ga0256827_10001158_pt1 | contig 16745 bp, 15 predicted proteins | sample CV84metaG_FD_185977 | JGI IMG/M metagenome (GOLD analysis project Ga0256827, IMG submission 185977) | Hydrothermal vent microbial communities from East Pacific Rise, Pacific Ocean - CV84 | ecosystem: Environmental > Aquatic > Marine > Hydrothermal vents | place: Pacific Ocean: East Pacific Rise... | reverse complement strand
CATCAACCTGCACACCAAAAAAACGTGCAGCAGTAAAGTGACCCAACTCATGAAAAAAGATAAGTACTGATAAAACCAGTAATGCAACTAAAATACCCATAAAATTCCTATCTGTTAAATATGATGAATTATAGCCAAGAGTAGTAAATAATTGATTTAGATTAAATAGATACTGAAAAATTTAGATAAAATAAAAGAATATGATTTTATTGGAGTGAAATATGACTGAAGAAAAAAATGTAGACATAGTTGAAGAAACGATAGAAGAAACACTTGAGCAAGTACAAGAAAATGTAGAAGATATAACAGAAGAGATTACTGATGATATTGTAGAAGAGACGGCTGTAGTCGCTACCACTGCACAGAAAGTAAAAAAACATATCATGGCAAAAGAGCTAGTCTCTGAAGCTAAAAAATTAGTAGAAGTAAGTGATAATGAAATACAAGACTGTAAGCTTTTACTCGCAGATGATCTAAAAGAGTTTGAAACAGCGAAACATGCGCTCAAAGCAGGTGGTTTAGATGAGGCACAGGCACTAATATCACAGCTTGGACATACATTGGATAGCGTGGAAGAAGAGGAAGGTTTTGTTCTCTTTGATGCCAATGATGATGTAGAACCTATTGTCTTAAAAGATGTAAACTCTGGTAGATTTACTGGTCTTATCCTTTCTCTTTTAGGTGGAGCTGCAACATTAGGTGGTTTGGTTTATTGGGCTACAGAGAAATTAGGAATGACGCTTGATCTTAGTAAACTACCAACTAGCGAATCTATAGAAAAAATATTTGGATGGTTTGGTACACAAATTGGGCGTCCTGATGATGCCATTAACGGAGGACTTATCGTAGGTGCTGCAGTACTAGCTGTGATGGCAATTATCTATCTGATACGTGTTGGATTAAAGGGTGGTTCGAATCTTCGTTTTGCAGAGAAACAGATGGAAGAGACACACAACTACATCACGCAAAAAGCAAACTGTAAAGAGGAGATGGATAAAGTTGATGCACATATCACTGATGCCGTGAAAGTACTAAAAGATTATGAAATAGTACTTAATGAACAAGCAGGGAAACTCAAACGTGTACTCCACTTTGAAGGAGAAAAAGGTAATAGCTCTGAGTATCATAGTAAGTCAATCACAGAGATGAAAGATACTCAGAACCTTATAGAAAATATTACTCGCTTTATGACTACACCAATGTCAGAAGAGGGTAAACTTTCTGGAAAAAGTACGCTCTTCTTACACAGTGCCAAAGAGGCACTACAAAAGGTACTGGCTAAGTTTTCTTAAAAAACAACACATACAAACCTGGTAAGACCAAAAGAGTTAGTAGTGTTGAAGAGATGATACCTCCCGTGACTACCACGGAGAGTGGGTACTGAATCTCACTTCCCACCCCTGTGGCAAAGAGTAGGGGTAAAATACCAAAGAGTGTAGTAAATGCAGTCATGAGTACAGGGCGTAGCCTTAGCAGTGTGGCATCTTTGACTAAATCTATGGTTTTGACTGTAGGGAACTTTTGTCGTAAATCATCGATGAATGACACCAGTACAATACCGTTGAGTATAGCGATGGCAAAAATGGCTATGAAGCCTACAATGGCAGAGACTGAGAGATAAATATCTGCAATAAGCAGTGCTACTATCCCACCCATAAGTCCTAGTGGTACACCTAATAATATGAGAAATGCTTTTTTAAATGAGTTAAATGCAGTATAGAGTAAGAGTGTGATAATAAGTAGTGTAATGGGGATAATCATAGCTAAAGTTTGGGTGGCTTCTTGCATGTTTTTAAAGTCACCTGCCCATTTGATATAGTATCCGTCTGGGATGTTTACATTTTTTTCTATCTTGGTATTGGCTTCTTCTACAAAGCTGGCAATGTCACGCTCTTCTACCTCTAAAGAGAGTACCATATAGCGGCTCAAATCTTCACGTTTTATAAATGCAGGGCCTTGAATGACACTGATGTCACAGACCTCTTTTAATGTGACAACTCTACCAGAGTCTGAACGCAAGATAAGTGATTTAAGTGTGTTGATATCTTGTGTAGCATCTTTGAGTTTGGCTACAATCCCAAAACGTTTTACACCCTCTATCTTTTGCGTAATAGGCTCTTCTCCTACACCATAACGTATGACTTTCATTACATCTTCTACTTTGAGTCCATAACGTGAGAGTGCAAGATAGTTGGGTTTGATATTGATTTGAGCTTGACCCAATTGTGTTTCAACTTCTGCATGGTCTAGTCCTTGTATCCCTTTGAGCACTTTGGCTATATCTGAAGCAATGGTAGACATGACTTTTTGGTCTTCCCCATAGATCTTTACAGCAAGTTCAGCACTGACACCCTCTAGCAGCTCTTCTATACGCATGGCTATGGGTTGTGTAGGTACAAACTGAAGATGTGCAAACTTCTTTTTGAGTTGTTGGGTCATCTTCTTTCCTAAAGAATCTATCTCTTTAAACTCAGGATTGAGTGTTAGTAGTACCTCCATATAATTGGCTTGAGCCGTTTCACCTTTTTCACTTCTTCCTATCATGCTTAGCACGGAATCCACTTGTTTAGGGTAGGTTTTGAGTATGAATTTCTCTATTGCTTGGGCATTTTCTACACTTTGAGTAAGGGCAGTACCAGGTATGGCAATGACACGGTACATAATACTCTCTTCATTGAGTTCAGGCATAAACTCTCTACCTTGTTGTGAAAGTAGGTAGGCCAAAGCAAAAAAGAGTAAAAAAGTAATACCTACAAGTGTTTTTGCATACTTTAGAGAGAGCTTTAATACAGGGGTGTAAATATATTTTATTCCAGACATCAGTGGACTGTTTACATGTTTGCTACGTTTGAGTAACATAAATGAAAGTACAGGTACAAGTAAAAGTGCAACAGCGAGTGAGCCTAACATGACAAAGACAATATCTAATGCCATTGGTGTATAAAGTTTTCCTGCAAGACCTTCAAGACTCAGTAACGGGATAAATACTGTAGCGATGATAAGTAGGGCAAAAAGTACAGGTTTGGCTACCTCTGCTGTAGCTTCGGCTATGACCCCAGCACGTGATGCATCGGGGTTGTCATGTAAGAGCCTAAACGCATTTTCTACGACCACAATAGTCCCATCAACTATCATACCTATGGCGATGGCTAAACCTGAAAGACTCATAAGATTTGCAGATATACCATACTTTTGCATGAGCAAAAAAGCAATGAGCAATGAGATGGGTAAAGAGAGGATGACAATAAATGCTGAACGCAATTCAAAAAGAAATAAAAAGAGTACAATAGCTACTAAAACAGATCCCATAAGTAGGGCATTTGTCATAGTAGATACTGCTTTATGGGTGATTTGTGTTCGGTCATAGATAATCTCTAATGTTATACCTTTAGGCAATGCGGCATTGACCAAAGGCATTTTTTCTTTGAGCTCTTTGACGACTTTTGCTGCATTGGTGGCAGAGCGTTGAAGCACCATACCAAAAACACGCTCTTTACCATCTACAGAGACTGCTCCAAACCTAGGGGCTTTACCCTCTTGAACAGTAGCCACATCTTGTATGGTGACAGCTTTGGCATCTTTTGTACGTATGACAGTGTTGCGAATGTCATCTAAGCTTTGGTAGAGCCCATGGCCTCGTATAAGGTACTGTTCACGATTAAACTCTAGGTATTGACCCCCTACGGATTGGTTTGATTTTTCTAAGGCTTCTAGGATTTCATTGTAACTTACATCAACATTTTGTAGACGTAGGGGGTCTATGAGTACTTCATACTGTTTTTCATACCCTCCCCAGGAAATAACTTCTTCTACTCCATCAACAGCTTTAAATAGAGGTACCACCGTGTATTCATGTATGCTGCGTAGTTGGCTTGGTGTATATCTATTCTCTTTGTCTTTAAGTGCATACCATACAACTTGCCCTAGCCCTGTGGTGTTGGGACCCATGACTGGCGTACCCCAGCCTTTAGGTATGTCTATGGTATTGAGTCTTTCTGTTACGAGTTGACGCAACAAGTAGGTATCGTAATCATCTTCAAAAAAGATACTCACATAAGAGAGTCCAAAAATAGAGTTTGAGAGTATCATTTTTACCCCAGGTAGTCCTGACATGGCAGCCTCAATAGGGTAGGTGATGAGCTTTTCTATGTCTTCTGCGGAGTTTCCTGCACTCTCAGTATAGATGACCACTTGTTTGGGGGTAATATCTGGAAAGGCATCAACGGGGATATTTATATATGCTTTATATCCAAAACCTGAAATAGCAATAAACAGAGCAAGAATAAGGTATTTATACTGTATGAGTAGTTCAAAAAAACGTTTCATTATGTGCTCCTAGTGACCATGTCCGCCAAGAGAAGATTTAAGAAGCATGGATTTTACAAAGTAAACACCATCACTTACATACTCTTGGTTCTCTTCAAGACCTTCAATGGCCACACTGTCTCCTATGTAGTCAATGATTTGTACTACTTTTGCTGTATAAGGTGCTTCATTATGTTCTTCATCTTCATGTGCATGGCCTTCATGAGCAGCTTCTTTGTGTTGCTCTTCATTTTCTACTGTATGCTCTTCATGTGCATCACCATCATCATGGTGTTCCTCTTCATCATCATGATGCGCTTCTACAAATACCACCCATTCACCTTGAAAAAGTGTTAAGGCACTCTTTTTCACCATGATTGCTTTGCCTGTAGATGCTAAAGAGATGTCCATCTTTGTAAACGCACCTAAGAGCAGATGTGTAGGGGTCTTGTCAATACTAAAAAGTACTTTTGCTCTTTGTGTCTCTTCATCTATATTGGGTAGAAGTTGCACAAAGGTAGCAGGGTAGTTCTGTTGGGCAATTTTGACCCAGCCTTTATCTTGTCTATTTACTCTCATCGCATCTTCGACACTTAGGTAAGCAGTCGCATAGTACCCACTTTGATTAACTAAGGTCATGAGGGGCGTTTGTGCATCTACATTACTATGCAAAGAGACTAAGATTTTACCTACTATGCCATCTGCATGTGCATATAGTATAAACTTATCTGTTGCTTTTTGTAGTCTATTGGTATCAATGCCTAAGGTTTCCAGCTGGGAGGCTAAGGCATTTTTTTGCGAACGTAAAGATGCCAATCCAATAAGTTGTGTACTGAGTTCATTTTTAGATAGTAGACCTTTTCTATAGAGTGTTTTAGAGGTATTGACTTGTGCAAGTGCAGGTTTTATCTGTTGTTTAAGAGCCAAAAAGTCTGCCGTACGCTTTGAGAGTTCAATAGATTCGATAAGGACTACTTTGTCTCCTTTTTTGACCATCTTACCTGCTTGTACATAGTAGGCTTCTACATGACCAGATAGACGAGAGACTATCTCTTGTTTTTGGTCAGAGAGCTGGGTGATTTGAGCGTTTGTATGTACCACTTTACTTAGAGGTTTTGAAGCTGCATGTTCCATAGTAATCTGTGTTGCCAAGCTAAGTAGTGGCAGTAGTAGAAGTAGATATTTAGTCATTATAGGCTCCTTGTAATATATGTAGTGCTATATGTTGTTGGTTGAGTTGCATTTGTGTTTGCAGCAAAGATTTTTTGGTCTGTATAAGTCTGTTTTTAGCAAGCATTAGTTCAAAAAGAGAGCCTTGGGCTATCTCATATCCTTCTTTAAGTAGATTGGCAAGAGATTGTTGTTCTGTTTTAAGCGCCTTTAGTGCGTAGTACTGTAAATGAAGTTCGTTCAGTGCAGAATGTATGCTCTGTTTTTGAGACTTCAAATCCAGCTGAAGTTGTCCTTGGTCAAGTTTTAGTTGCTTTAGTTTGAGTCTGGCTAATGCCTTCTCTTCCTCTTTATTATGTCTTAAGGGTAAAGGTATACTTACACCTAATCGTAATATAGACTGTTCAGGCTCTTTCTCTATGCCTGCAGATATCTCATAACTACTAAAAGTACTTTGTTGCATCTGTAATTGTGCTTGGAGTAGTTGTTCTTTGGCTTGGAGTATCTTTTGTTGGCTATTTTTTGTACGCTGTTTTTTATTTTTACTTCCTATAGGATAGATAAATTTTTTACTCAATTTTATTTTTTTAGTATAGCCACCCATAGCAAGTAGCCTATAGTAGAGACGCTTCATGGTTTGTTTGCTGCCAAACATTTGTGTTTTGAGTCTCATAGATTCTGTTTTGGCTTGTAAATAAGCCACCTTTGTCTCAGAACCATTGGTGTAACGCTCTTTGGCGATATGTGTCATTTTCTTTGAGAGTTTGTACTCCTCTTGGAGTAGTGAGAGTAATTTGCTTTGGTAGACATACTGTGTATAGGACTCTTCCATATTTTTCATGTATTGTGCTTTACCATTATATGCGTAAGCTTTACTGAGTATACTTTTGGCTTGGCTTTGTGTCTGGAGTGCATCTAGGTAGCTAGAAGTACGTACTTTCTGTGAAGCAGAGATACTATATCCATAAGTATGGTCTTGCCCTTTTACATCATACTGTCCTGCCTCTATAGCCAAAGTAGGGTTAGGTGTACGTAGTGCAATGTTATTTTCATATTCAGTTTTTTGTACATTGAGTGCTTGACTCTGGAGTACTTTAGCGTATTTAAGTGAGTGCTTTTTAAACGTCTTATAGCTCACACCAAAGGCAGAGATATAGAGGCTTAAAAACACTATGAGTATTTTTGTCATAGGTATTCCTATTATGTTTATAGTTTGTGTATGTTCAAAAGAGAACTAGGGTGTGGTAGTACAGGTTACGCTATAGGAGGTTTAATAGATGTTTCTTTAAAAGGAGGGGTATATTGTAAGGACTTTTGCATGAATTTAGTAGTAATGACTAAGTTGTCAAAACCTATCAAAGAGGTATCAAGTATTGCCATAAAATGAAAAAGATGATGCATATCACATAAGTCACCACAATCATCGTCTACATGAGTATCTAAAATATATTCACTTATAGAATCATGATGACAATCCTCTTCTATAGCTATGACAGTAGCATGTGCAATGTTGAAAAAGAGTGAGAACAGTAATAAAAAATGTAATAACTTCTTTTTCAATAATGAGCCTTTTAGAATTTAGCTTAGTGTAGCCTAATATGTATAATAAGTAAAGAAAAGTTAAATCGGTAACACTCGTATCTTATCATCTAGATTTTCTTTAAGCGTGTTTTCTATAGCAAAGAGTGTACTGGTACTAGAACTTGCACATCCACTACACGCGCCTAAATATCGGACATAGATATCTACATTTTCTACATTTTCTTTGACATCAAGTATCTCAATGTCTCCACCATCCATAATGAGAAACTGTCGTACGGAACCATCTATCTCTTTATTGATAGCGATGATTTTTTGTTTGGTATCCATCTGTATAAAGGGGATATCAGGTACCTTTGATGCTTCTACTTTTTCTACCTCTACAGCTTTTTTGTTACTGATAAGAAGATCTTCTAGTGATTCATGACAGCTGTGATCACGGTAGCCTGCTTTAGTGTAGTGTGTTAATACTTTAAGTGTTTGTATATCATGGAGTTTAATACTCTCTTTAATGGAAGTTAGGCTCATGGGCGTGTCTTTACATGGATGGGTAATCTCTTCTCTGCCTAGTGTATCTTTGAAGTAAGCTTTCGCAGCTTGTTTGATGGCATCTAAAGCTAAGGTAATGACATACTGTTCACATTCTGGTAGAGCAGGAGTAGTTGGGTTGTCACGTAAAAATCGCTCTAACCCCTGATAGGTCATTGTCGTAGCTTCTTGTACCGTTTTATTTTTACATAATAGTGCGAGCATATCACATGCGGCTATGAGTGATGGTGTACCAAAATAGGTATATCGTGCGAGTAATATGGTGTCATCAGTAGCATTTATAGCCCAATGAAGTGTGATTTCCTCACCAATAGACTCATCACCATAACTATAGGTAAAAAGCGTAGCATTTAGGGTATCTAATTCCTCTTTGCTAATCATCCCCGCATATTTAGGGTCACCAATAAACATGGCAACTTTTATGCCCTCAGTTGGTTTAAAATTGAGAAGTTCATCCATACTATCTCCTTGATATCTCTTATTCTACTCTATCAAGGTAAACTAAAAGTAGTCTAAAAGTAATAATTTGCAAAGACCCTCAGATGCTTTGCATCATCTTCACCCAATGTGGCACCTTTGATATGGGATGCTATGAGATGTATTTCAATATCATTATCTATTTCATAGCTTGTGACAAAATCTAGTTCTGTAGCTTTGACATTCGATGCATCTTTGAGCGTGGCATAGCCAAGAGAGAGTGTGAGACCATCAACTCCTACTACCGATGCATCAAATTCGGTACCTATCCATGTTTGTGTACCATTTTTTCCAGCATTATCGATGATAAGATACTCAGAGTTTGAAAAAAATGGTCCCCCTCCAAAGCCTGAAAAGGCAGCACTGCCATAAGCTTTATTATAGGCAAATGCAAGTGTTAAGCCTGATGGAGTGTACTGTAGTGATGTGCTCACACCATAGATAGAACTATCTTCTGCTTGGTTATATGTTTGTTTGGCATACTGTAGTGCTACTTCATACCCGAAACTATTCATACTCCCTTCATAATGTACATCAGTATAGACAATGCTATCTACCTCTGCACCTTGCATATGATAATACCATAGTGAGAGTTCCATGTTTTCCATACCATTATTGGTGATTCCTACTACTTGCATATTGTTACTGCCATTTACTCTAGTAAAGGAATCTATAACCTCTGCATCAACACCTGCCATTTTTTGTATTTGTCCGAAAAATAATGTTGTATTCTCTATATCTCTGTTTTCAATCACATAAGCTTCAAAGGTATTGGGTACTAAACCTATATCATCTTTGTCAGCAAAGGGGGTATCTATCTCTTGTCGACCAATTTTAAATGTGGTATTGGCAAATTCAGCTTTGACATAGGCTTCACCAAGTAGGGCATAGCCATTAGCTACTTCACCTCTAAATGGGACCAACCCTCTGTTATCACTATTACCAAAGGCATTGGAGCTATAAAAGCTTGCCCCTAAAGAGAGGTTATAAAAAGATGCTGTTTGGATATGAAGCTTTCCTCCTATAGCACCATCTTTATAGGTTTTATTATTTTCTATATGATGCATTTCATATGCAGCTCTAGCATAACCATCTACTGTGAGTTTTTCAAATGCCTTTGTGATATTATTAGCTTTGATTACAATATTCGTTATCATTAATAAAATAGAGCTTAATACAATTTTATTCATTTTTTTTCCTTGTTTTTTTGATGGTCGACTATACCCCAAGGATATTTAAGTCAACCCTACAGATTTATATCTTTTCTATCTCAATCATTTTGGCTTCATCTGCACGTACAGCAATGAGGGTAGAGCCTACTTCTATCTCCATGGTTTGCTTGGCAAGAGAACAGCCTTTGACAGTGAGTTCTTCTCCACGCATGACGCCAAAAGAGTTAAATCTATTTCTGAGTGCTTTATCTGCGTGTATTTTGACTATCTCGGCTTTTTCACCTTTTTGTAAATCTATCAAATACATTGTTTCTCCTATTTAGGTAATCATGAGCGTTACTCTGTACGCGATAAAGCTCAGTATCCAAGCACTGGCAGTTGTCATAAAAAAGAGGTAGACCAAGTACTTCCATCCTCCTGATTCCTTAGCAAAGACCATAGAAGCGGCTAGACAAGGTAGGTAAATCATTACAAATACAATAAAGGCAATCGCAGAAGCAAAAGGTATATTGGCTTTTATCTGTGCAATAAGTCCTTTATCTTCAGGGTCAGCTATTTCTCCTTGTGCATAGAGTACACCTAGCGTTGAGACTACCACCTCTTTAGCTGCAAGACCAGTCTCTAGAGCTACTGCCATACGCCAGTCCATACCCAGTGGAGCAAAGAACGGCTCAGAGGCATGTCCTATCTTACCTAGATAAGAATTTTCTAGTTCATAGAGTTTAATTTGGTTAGTATCTAAGTTGGCAGGTGCATCTACCTTAGGATAGTTAGAAGCAAACCAGATGAGTATCGCAGCGCCTAAAATATACGTACCCGCCTTTTTTAAATAACTTTTGGCTTGTCCATACACTGTATGCCAAATAAGCTTGAATGAAGGCATACGATACTTGGGCATCTCCATAACAAAAGGTTCATCATCCCCTTTAAAAACAAAGGTTTTAAGTACCTTTGCCATAAGAAGTCCAAGTATTGCGCCAGAGATATAGATAACAAAGAGTATATTCCCTGCAGACTCCTGCCCAAAGAAAGCTCCTGCAAAAAGTACATAAATAGGTAATCTTGCTCCACAAGACATAAACCCTATGATAAAAAGCGTAATGAGTCGATCTTTCTCATTTTTTAGTGTTCGTGCTGCCATATAGGCAGGCACGGAACATCCAAAGCCAGTGACTAAGGGAATAAAGCTTTTACCATGTAGCCCAAACTTATGGAAAAATCCATCAAGTAAAAATGCCACACGACTCATGTACCCCGTGGTTTCTAGCAACGCAATACCCAAAAAGAGTATAACAATGTTGGGTAAGAACATGATGACTGCACCCACACCAGCGATGATACCATCGGCTACCAGTGAACCAAGTTCTCCATTGCCCAGTACTACTTTAGCCTGTTCACCTAACCATGTAAATGCAGCGTCTATATAGTCCATAGGGATACTACCCAGTTCAAATGTAAGCTGAAATAATGCCCACATAAAGAAAAGAAATAGAGGAATACCTAAAAATTTGTTAATGAGTAGATTGTCTATCTTTTGTGTGAGGTTTTTGGCTCTCATACTTTTGACTGCCATTACTTCCATCTTGGCACCTTTGGCAAAGGCAAAGTGTTCATCCGCAAAGATTTCATTTAAATCTTTGGTATCTGTATGTAGATAGATGTGGCTAAGGGCATCTCTAACAATAGGAAGTAGCTCTATCCAGATGGGTTCATCATGCATCTTTTTATAAATCTCTTCATCTTCTTGTAAAAGTTTTACTGCAAGGTGGCGGTAAGGTAGAGAAGATTTATATTTTTTTTCTTTTAAAAAATGAGTAATATGATCGATCTCTTCTTCTATATGGTCAGAATAGACTACTTTTGATGTAGTCTCATTTTTTTCATAGACTTCTACTATGGCATGTTTAAGTTCTTCTGCTCCTTCTTTGGTGGCAGCAGACGTTTTTATGCAGGGTACTCCAAGTATTAAGGAAAGCTGTTTCTCATCTATTTCGATACCTTCTTTTTTTGCTTCATCCGACATATTGAGTGCCACGACTACTTTTTTACCAGTTTCCAAGAGTTGTGTGGTAAAAAGAAGGTTTCTTTGGAGGTTTGTAGAGTCAACAACATTGACAATGACATCATACTCGTCGGATTGTAAAAAACTTTTAGTGACTTTCTCTTCAATGGTGTACTCTGTAAGAGAATATGCCCCTGGCAGATCAATGATATGTGCTTCGTAGTTTCTACATGCACTTTCATCACAAATAGTAAACTCTACTTCTGTCTTGTCTACAGTCACCCCAGAGAAGTTTCCTACACGTAGTTTAGAGTTAGAGATAGCATTAATGAGAGATGATTTCCCTACATTAGGTTGACCTGCTAAAGCAATGACTATTTTTTCCAATACTTTTCCTTACCTTATTTTAAATGATAATTATTATCAATCTTACTTATTGATGAAGTATAGTAAAATTTTTCTTAATAAAACTTAAAATGAAAGTTATTATCAATTAAAAGAGATCTTTTTGAAAAAATCTCTAACATATTCATATCCAGAATAGAGCGTTAATAAAACAGCAATCCATAATAGTAGTGTGGCTCCTGGCCACTGCATAAGTAAAAAACCAATAGCTACCATTTGTACAACAGTTTTTACTTTACCCATCCATGATGCACTGATATCTATACCTTCAGCTACTGCAGAGACACGAAGTCCTGTAATAAATAGCTCTCTAGTTAAAATAAGAAAAATTGCCCAAGGTGAGGCATATCCAATTATCATAAGTCCTAAAAATGCAGCAAGTGTCAACATTTTATCTGCAAGAGGATCTAATATTTTACCTAAGGTTGTAACTTGCTTAAATGTACGTGCAATATAACCATCGAAGAAGTCTGTGGCTGATGCTATTACAAAAATAAATGCAGCAAAGTAATTGAGCCAAGATTGATGAATCCCATGAAAAACATGGGCATCTTGATTAACAAGAAAGAAGAACATAACAGGAGCGAGAAGAAGACGAATGAAGGCTAGTATGTTTGGTATATTAAACAAAATGTATAACCTTAAAGTTTCTTAGAAAAGACACCCATTACTTTTTTATACTTGCCTACTTTAATTTTTTTCGCAATATATACTTTTTTATTTATATTAGATGGATAATTTGATTCAATAATAACATAATATGAACCTTCTGGAACACCAAAGAATTCAAATTTCTTTTCAGCATTCAAAGAGGTTTTATTTAGATAATTTACTATCGTATTATTTGATTTACTTTTATTTTTTAAATAATAGTTTGAATACCAATGGTTAAGTTTTGCACTCACCGGTAACAGATATACTTTAGTTTGACCTAAACGAATTTCCTGACCAGCATTATTTAGATAAATAACACGTCCATGTACTTCTGAGGTACCAAATTTGTGATATACCTTGTTAATAGGGTTAAATTTAAGGGTTTCTGTTGTTTCTAATAATTTGTTAGAAGAATATACTGGTGTACTATCTACTACTTTTTCTTTATTTTCTTTCTCTAAAAGACGTTGTTTTTCTGCTTCTTTTCTTTGTGCTTCTTCTAAAGCTTTTTTCTCTAGAGTCTTTTGTTCTTGGAGCTCTTTGGCTTTTTGTATTTGGGCAAGCCTCCTAGCTTCCTTATCTTTCGCCATTTTTGCTTCTAATTCTTTCGCTGCTTTATTATCTTGTTGTTCTTTCAACAGTGAGAGTTTTGCTTCTTCACTTTTTTGAATACTTAATAATTTTTCTTCTGTTTTTTTTGATTTAATTCTAGCAGCTTCTTTTAACTCAAATGCCTCTCTAAGCTTTGCTTTTCGTAATTCTCTAGATTTTCTTGCAGCCTCGAGAAGTAGGTTTTCTTCATCAAAGTCTTTATTTTTATTTATGCGAGTTGTATTTATTGGTTTTACTTCTTTTTTTACTTTTACATTTTGAATTTGTGTCGTTTGTTTTATACTTTTTGTTTCTTGTAGATTATTTTTCTTAGTTGTTCTCTTAATTTGTTTTGATTTTTTAGGTTTAGATCTTTTAAGTTTAGGTTTTTGTTTCTTTAAAGTTTTTTTAACATCTTTTAGCATATCGTCTAAAACATTAGGTTTATTTTTTGTAATGTTGTCAGGCTTAATTGAGGTAATGCGTTCTGCAGTAACTGTTTGTGTTGCAATATTGCTTGTAACGATATATCCTCTTTCTGCACATCCTGTAAAAAATAATAATGAAAAGAGTAAAAGTGTCTGTTTCTTCATAAGTGTAATCCCCAATTAAATTTAATTGTATTACTTTAACGCAATAATGATTAAAAAATGGGGTATTTATAGATGATTCTTAAAATAATAGTATAATTCCTATGATTAATATGAGACTTCCTGAGAGTTTATTTTCAAGTGTATCTGTTGGTTTTTTATTACGAACAACTAATGTTGGAATAGAGCGATCATCTTCTGCTGAAATATTAGAATCTATCTGAACTATATGTGAAATATGTTTTGGTGCTGTTACTAGGTCACCACGCTCTACACAAGCGTTAAATAAAAATGAAAAGATGAGAATTAAAATACTTTTTTTAATCATTAAGATATCCTATTTGGTTTTGAATAGTATAATCTAAGAAAGCTATTATAGAGCTTATTTTAAGCTTAAAGAGAATATAATATACTAATCTTACATATATAAACGCAAAGGGATATTTTAAATGAAAATAGTATTAAGCACAGTGACACTTTTAGCTCTTACAAGTAATTTTGTTATGGCAGGGGGGAATATTTTAGTACCAGTAGAACCTTCAGCAAGCATACCTGAGAAGCAAATTGTTATTGTTAATGATAACGTAACATATAATGGTTTTTATCTTGGGGGAGCACTAAGTTATATGAGACTAAATGAAGCAGTGGAATTAAGAGGAAATGCACTTACATTGCTTGGTGGATATTATGTCAATAAATACCTTGGTGTAGAAGCCAGATATACGCAAACATTGACTGATATTGATGAGGACCAAGGAAGTGTTATTGTATCCAAAGATACAGAATTAAGTAATATAGGTATTTATGTTAAACCAATGTATAACCTTACAACTGGATTTTCAATATATGGTTTAGCTGGTTACGGTAAAGCAAAAGCTGGAGATCTTGAAGAGACTGGAGTTCAATGGGCTCTTGGTTCTAAATACGAACTTGCAAATGGTGTGGGTATATATTTTGATTATACAAATTTATATGATGGTGATGATTTTGATAATACAAATGTAAAAGATACTTTCTTCTCTTCTACAACTGTAGGTGCAACGTATACTTTTTAATTCTTTAAGTCTCTGATGAAAGTCAGAGACTCTCTCATAATATTTTCAAAATTATTTTACTGTTGTTTATTTTATCTTATAGAAATATTCTTCTATGAGATAAAGATTATCATAGAAGAGTTGTTGTTATCTAAAAGTAGTTCCACCATCAACCACAAGTGTCTGTCCCGTAATCCATGATGCTTCTGGTGTACAGAGAAAGTATACTGAACCGGCTAAGTCATCTGGACTTCCCATTCTATTTACAGCAGAACGTTTGATAGTCTCTGCTTTTACTTCTTCATAGTTAGTAAATGCTTTGAGTGCATCTGTATCGATAGGACCTCCAGATACTGCATTAACTCTAATACCCATTTCTCCTAGTTCTACTGCTGCATAACGACTCATAGCCTCTACAGCTGCTTTGTTTGTACCATGTCCAGCATAGTTTTCAATATATATTAAGTTACCTGTTGATGATAGTGTTACAATTGCTCCACCACCTACTTTTTCCATACGTATAGCTGCTTCTTGGCTCCCCCGTACAAATGCACCTACTGTTGCAGTATAGATATTGGTTAAACCTTTTTTAGGTCTAAGCTTCATAAATTTACCATAGCCACCGATAATTGGACGACCATAAATCATTGCATTAGATACGAAAAAATCTACTCTGTCAAAATCTTCATCAATAGCTTCGAAAAGTGGTTTAAATTCATCAAGCTCTAAAATATTAAGAGGGTAAGCTTTTGCTTTGACACCATATTTACTCATTAAGTCTGCCGCAATCTCATCGGCAGCTTCTTTGTTAGAGTTATATGTAAAGGCAATATTTACACCATTTTGTGCAAATTTTTCTGCTGTTGCTTTTCCTATACCTTTGGTTGCACCTGTGATAACAAGTGTTTTGCCTTTCATTTCTGACATATTACGCTCCTACAACTTTATATTTTTTCATGACGTTTTCTATTTTTTTCATATTCTTGTTACTTGGAGCAACAAGTGGAAGTCTGTACTCTAAAGTATCAGTTAGTCCTGCAATATACATCGCAGCTTTGATAGGTATAGGGTTGCTCTCACAAAAAAGTACTTTATTGATCTCAAAAAGTTTATCATTAATTTCTTTTGAACGTTTAAAGTCACCCTTGAGTGCTGCATGTGCGAGCTCAGCTTTCATATCTGGGAGTAGATTGGACGTTACCGAAGTAATTCCTTTTCCTCCACTAGCAAGAATAGGAAAATCAATGGCATCATCACCAGAGAATACATAGAGATCTGGTACTTTTGCTAGTAGCTCTACAGTTCGTTCTATCGAACCAGTTGCTTCTTTAATACCCATAATATTCTCTACATCATCAAAAAGTCTCTTTACTGTATCCGGAAGTATATCTACTCCTGTACGTCCAGGTACATTATAAAGCATAAAGGGTACCTTCACTGCTGAGGCAATAGCTTTGTAGTGTTGGTAGAGTCCCTCTTGACTTGGCTTGTTATAGTATGGGCTTACAGAAAACAGGGCATCTACACCACACGCTTCAGCGTGTTTAGCGATATCTATGGCTTCATGTGTAGCGTTAGAACCAGCTCCAGCAAGCACTTTTGTATGGGTACCTTTACATACTTCAACAGCTATCTCTATACATCTTTTATGTTCATCGTGGCTGAGTGTCGCAGACTCACCTGTAGTACCTACTGGACAGACTGCATCTATGCCATTCTCTATTTGCCTTTGGATAAGTTTTGCAAAGGTTGGCTCATCAAGTGTACCATTTTTAAATGGTGTTATAAGTGCTGTTGAAGCACCAGTAATATAGTTATTCATTTTGTTTCCTAATTCTTTTTCAAGATCACTGTAGTCGAGAAATTATGGTCAAAATATTTCTTTGCAGTCTCTTGAATATCTTTGAGTGTAATTTTATCTAATTTCTCTTCATATTCAAGTAAAGGTTGGATATTTCCTTTTACATAGTAGTCTCCATAGAGACCAGCTACAGATGATGAACTTTCTAATGAGTAGATAAATTCAGCTTTTGTATTGATTTTTACTTTATTTAACTCAGCTTGTGTGACTTTTCCATTTTTGAGGTTTTCTAATTGTAAGAGAATCTCTTTTTCCAAATCTTCTAGTTTCGCAGTTGGTGCACACATCGCCATAATGAGAAAAACGCCTGGATCAGTGAGCTCCATATTGTACCCATAGACTTGGTTGGCAAGTTGTTTCTCATTGACTATAGTTTTTTCAAACCATGAGCTTTTT
>Ga0256827_10001157_pt1 | contig 16745 bp, 13 predicted proteins | sample CV84metaG_FD_185977 | JGI IMG/M metagenome (GOLD analysis project Ga0256827, IMG submission 185977) | Hydrothermal vent microbial communities from East Pacific Rise, Pacific Ocean - CV84 | ecosystem: Environmental > Aquatic > Marine > Hydrothermal vents | place: Pacific Ocean: East Pacific Rise... | reverse complement strand
TATAAATATCGCTATAAGATTTGTAGATGTTCATAAACATTTGGAAAGTTGAACCCGCGATAATTCCAGTAATTGTAATTGTTATAACGAGTTCTAAAAGGGTAAAAGCTTTTCGCATTTTGTTTAGAAAATTTTTCTATGCGAATGACAATATGGAGTTTTACCAGTTTTCTGATAATAGTTTTGATGGTAATCTTCAGCAGAATAAAACATATGTCCGTCGATTATTTTCGTTGCTACTTTCATATTCATATTTTCCAAAAGTGAAATTACATTATTAACAATATTTTTTTCATCTTGATTTTGAGTAAAAATAACAGAAAGATATTGATAGCCTAAATCAGGACCTTGCCCGTCTATTTGAGAAAAGTCGTGAATTTCAAAAAAGAATTTTACTAGATTTTCATAGCTGACCTCATCGGCAGAATATTCAACTTTTACAACTTCAAAATGTCCTGTATTTCTGTAAATCACATCTTGATAACTTGGATTTTCTTGAGTTCCGCCCATATATCCACTAACTACTTTTTTGACTCCTTGGATTTGTTGAAAATAATATTCAACTCCCCAAAAACAACCTGCACCAAAATAGGCACTTTTTATATTTTTATTCAACTGTTACACTTTTTGCTAAATTTCTTGGCATATCTACATCATTATCTAAACGAACCGCAACTTCCATAGAAAGTAATTGAACAACAATCATCATCTCAAAAAATTCTAAAATATAATGATTTTGCGATGAGGTTTGAATAAAATCATCAGCCAACTCAAATGGTTTAGGACTGATTACACAAATTGTAGAATCTCTAGCTCCTAACTCTTCGATATTGCTTTTGGTTTTTTCATACAACATATTTTCAGGTAGAAGTGCGATTGTGAAAAGTTCAGGGTCAGCTAAAGCGATTGGTCCGTGCTTCATTTCACCAGCTGGATAACCTTCAGAATGTAGATAAGAAATCTCTTTAAGTTTCAAAGCTCCCTCTAAAGCTAAAGGGTAGAAAATATCGCGACCGATAAAAAAGAAACCGTGTCCGTGCAAATACCTTTTACTTAATCTTTTGATTTTTTCGTGAAGTTTTGGAGTTACAATAAGTGAGTTAGGAATTTCGCGAAGAACTGAAATCTCGTTTTCTAATTTGTCTGCTGAAATACTATCTTTAATTTGGGCGATATAAAGTGAAAGCATATTCAAAACTACCATTTGAGTTGCAAAGGCTTTTGTAGAAGCTACACCTTTCTCAATTCCTGCCCGTGTTAAAATTGAACTATCAGACATTCTGACAATCGAGCTATTATCAACATTACAAATTGCTAAAGTTTTCAAACCAGCTTTTTTTGCCATTTTCAGAGAGGCTAAAGTATCGGCGGTTTCTCCACTTTGGCTAATTGAGATAAAAAGAGTATCTTTTGTTAAAAGCGGGTCTCGATATCTGAACTCACTCCCGAACTCCACTGAAACTTTAATTTTTGAGATTCGTTCAAAAAGGTAACTTGAAGCGAGAGCTGTATGGTAGCTAGTTCCACAAGCACAAAGTTTCACTTCATTTATTCCGTTAAAAAAATCTGAATTAACCTCATCGAAATAAATTCTATTATCCAAAACCCGACCCATTAAAGAATCTGAAACTACTTGAGATTGTTCGTAAATCTCTTTTTCCATAAAGAAACGATAGCCATCTTTTTGGGCTAAATCTTTACTTTCTGGGAGAGTTGAATATTTTTTTTCAATTTCCTCACCATTTTCAGCAAAAAGTTTGATTTTTCCATTTTCAACATATCCAAACTCGCCATCTTGCAAATATATGACTTTTTCAACTTTTCCAATTAGCGGAGTATCTGAAGATGAGAAAAACTGTTCTCCATTTTCATTTGTCCCTAAAATTAGCGGACTTCCCTCTTTGACGAAATATATTCGATGAGGTTCATCTTTTTTTATTAGCAAAAGAGCATAAGCCCCTTTTAAATCTAAAATGGTTTTGCTAAATGCGGAAAATGGTTTTTCAATCGATTTTAAATTTTCTTCAAAAAGATGTACGATAACTTCGGTATCAGTTTGACTTGAAAATTTGTAATCTTTTTTTAAAAGCATATCTTTGAGTTCTTGATAGTTTTCGATAATTCCATTATGAACAATATGAGTGAATTCGCCTTGATGTGGGTGAGCATTATTTTCAGTTGGCTTTCCGTGTGTTGCCCAGCGAGTATGTCCAATCCCAATCGAAAACTCTTTTGTCTCAAAATCTTGACTTTTCTGAATCAAATTATTTAATTTTCCAACTGATTTAAACATTGTAAAATTATCTTTTTCAAGAATTGTAATACCCGCAGAATCATATCCACGATATTCTAACTCTTTTAAACCATCTAATAAAATTTCTTTGCTACTATTTTTTCCTAAATATCCGACGATTCCGCACATACTTATTTATCCATTTTTTAAGAGATATTATACATTAAGATTTTGGACTGACTAAATAGAGATTATTCCTACTTGACACGGAGAGCTACTTTAATTTCTTTACAGCAAAATAGAGTGATAGAATTGTATAGCTGACAAAAAACCAAATCGGGGTATAAAACTGATATTTAATGCCAAAATCTAAATTTAGAAATTGCAAAAGCACCTCATCAAAAAGATTACCGAGATTTAAGAAGTGAATTAAAGCTGAAAGAGGATAAAAGATAGAAAAAAGTATCGTCCAAATTGGCGAAAGAAGTTGTAGAAAATAGAAGTTTGGAAAAATCAGATGGACGATAGGAATCATAGCGATAAAAACCCAAATATTAATTAGAAAAATATCAATCAACAAAGGGAAGTTCGTATATTTCATATAGAGAAAAATATAAAATACTCCAGAAACAGAAAACCAAAATCCAATAGAAAATATGAGATGTGGCATAAATGCAATTAAAATAAGGATAGCTAAAAATAGAGTTTCAAATAATCCTTTGAGAATATTTCTATCAAATAGAAAAAAACCGATTGAAAACATTGCAACCGCCCTAAGAAAAGAAGAGGGAACTCCTAAAAATATTAAATATACTGAAATGAGAAGAGATGCAATAATTCCAGTATCACGGAAAAAATTTCTGTAAGGAAAAAAACGATGATGAATTGGTTTATATAAAAGTACAGAAAAGAATAGAATCGATGCAATAATAAAACTGATGTGGAATCCACTCAAAACAGCTAAATGACTAATTCCTAATCTTGATAAGTCATCTCTTAAAGTTTTTGAAATGGGAGTAGCAAGAAATAGAGTGGCATAAAATTCTGCTATTTTTGGATTTTTATGAATATCTTGAAAATACTCTAGATATTTGTATCGTGTAATTTTTTGAGAAACTAAAGATATATTGCTGATACTTAAATATCCGCCAGATACATAATCTTTAAAAGAAAAATCTTTTGGAATCTTAATATCTGCTTGAATTGTATAGCCTTGTAAATTTCTAAGTTTTTCTCGTGAAGTTGAGTAAAAAGTAAAATCATTTTCAGTTTTCAGTTTAAAAACAAAATAGTTCTTTTTAATGTATTGAGATTCTATAAATAGGTTTTGAGATGTCGTCTTAAATTTTGTAAATTCTTGAAATTCCAAATATTTGAAATATATTGATGAGGTAAGAATTAGAAAAATAAATATTATAAAATATAATAACTCTTTCTTATTTACAAAAAGTTTTACAGCAAATTTCTCGCTGGTTTTTAAATTAAACATAATGCTTTTAATATTCCCGTGTCAAGCACGAGAACTAAATTCTGTCGAGCAAAAATAATTAAATATTAAATTGACTTAAAAAATTTGCAGTCATTGTATCCATTGTAGAAATATGTTGCCCAAACCAAGGTCTCCAAGATTGATTAATATATTGATTCAGTTTTGCTAAATCTTTATCTTTTTTCCAAGAAATTTGAAGAAGCTTCATATTTCGTAAAGCTTGTTCGTGTTCGCCAGAGTGCATAATGTAAGCGGGAAAATTGTATTCTCGCATATATTTATTTTCTCGTTCAAAATGTTCTGCGGTATGAGAAATCCAAGCTTGTAATTTTTCATCAATTTCAGAATGAATTTCTCCTAGAGTTAGGCTCTCTTGAACAAGCTGATTTAAATTTTCAACTAAAGTGAGTTCTTCGCAATGAACTTGATTCATAAAATCGATTCTGACCTGTGGAACTTGAGAACAATTTGTCATTTTTTTCCTTTATTTTATATCCACCCGAAAATGGACACCTTTTGATTCTCGATTTTGAATTGCTGAATTCACAACAATTTTAGCGGTAAGAAGTTGAAGTGTGAAAATCCGTCCAATATCCAATTTCAGCATTTCATCAATTCGATTTAAGGTGATTTTCATATTTTTCTCATCTCTTTCGATTGACACATTTTGCCACATTAAATTTTGAAGTTCAGTTTTTAAAACCTCATCGCCACTTTTTACAACTTCCTCATATTTTACAGAAAAGCTTTTAAAACTAAACTCAAAATTATTTTCTAAGGATTTTTTAACAGCTCGTTTGGAAAAAACTAAAGCTTCTAAAAGTGAATTACTTGCAAGTCTATTTGCTCCGTGAACTCCAGTTGAAGCAACTTCACCAATCGCATATAGATTTTTGAACTTTCCAACTTGACCGTTTATATCTGTTTTGATTCCGCCAATTGTGTAATGGAAAGCTGGAGATATTGGAATCAAATCTTTTGTTAATTCAAAACCTCGACCCTCTAAAAACTTTGAAATTGTCGGAAATCTAGCCGAAAACCACTCTTTATCAAAATGAGAAATTGATAGAAAAGTTTTCTGATTATGTTTGAAAATTGCTTGGCTCACAATATCTCGCGAAGCTAATTCACCCCGTTTATCATATTTGAAAAGGAATCGTTCCCCTTTCTCATCTACGATATAAGCCCCCTCGCCCCGTAAAGCCTCGCTTAAAAGTTTGGTTTCATTGTGTTTTGTAATTACTGCGGTTGGGTGAAACTGAAGCATTTCCATATTTTCAAGTTTCAAACCTTTTTCAACTGCAATTCCTTGAATATCTCCTGAAATAGCTTTTGAGTTTGTGCTATATTTGTATATATCCCCAATTCCACCCGATGCTAAAATTATGTTTTTTGAGTAGATATTTCTCAATTTACCGTTTTCAAAAATAGTTACACCGTAAGCAATATCATCTTCAATCAAAATATCCGTTACCGAAACATTATCCAAAATTTGATGAGGTGCTTTTTCTAATAAAAATGAGTGAATATATCTTCCCGTCGCATCTCCACCTAAATGTAAAACCCGATTTGTAGAGTGAGCTCCCTCTTTTGTATAAAGTAGGTTTCCATTTTTATCTTTGTCAAACTCCAAACCCAAATCTATCAAATCTTGAACAATCTCAACACCATCAGAAACCATAGTTTCTACTGATTTTTCATTACAAGCAAAAACACCCGCCTGAAAAGTATCTTGAATATGTTGAGATTTATCAGATTCATTTTTAGCTACACTAATTCCACCTTGAGCTAAAAAGCTGTTCGATTCCCACGGCATACTTTTTGATAAAACTAGCACTTTCTTAGTTTTGGGAATATTCAAGGAGGCATATAAACCCGCAATTCCCGACCCAACTATTAAATAATCGTAATTCATTATTTTGCCTTTTCTGTACCCATATATTTTGGAGGAGCTTTATATCCGCAACCAGATATTGCAAACAGTGTAAAAGTTGATAAAATCAGAATATGATTTATAATATAAAAAAAATTATTCATAAAGTTTATGAAATCCCCCAGTTAAAAAAATTATCTAATTATAGGTGTTTTGACTTTATTTACGAACATTTAGAAGAGGTTCTTGTCAAAAATATTAGAGAAGTATATTTTAAAAATGGTTATATCTATTTTCAAGTTAGCCACCCTGCTATAAAAATGGCTTTGCAATATGAATTAGAAAGTCAAATTTACCACCTTTTAGAGAGCAATAAGACTTGTGAATATATGAAAAATAATTTTAAAGGTCTCAATGTTAAGATTGATAGCAATAATTAGCTATAATTAAAGAATGAATGATTATCTAGAAAATTTAAATGACGAACAGTTAAAAGCAGTAAAAAGAATAGATGGACCGACCTTGGTTTTGGCAGGAGCTGGAACAGGAAAAACTACGACAATAGTTTCAAGAGTGTTTCACTTAATTGAAAATGGTGTGAAGCCTGAAAATATTTTGTTGATGACTTTTACAAATAAAGCATCTCACGAAATTCTACAAAGAATTAGTGCAAAATTAAATGTAAATATCAAACCCCCATTTATTGGAACTTTTCATAAATTTGGGCATTTCTTTTTAACTAAGCATTTCCATCTGCTTAAAAATAGAACAAAGCATTTTAGAATTGTTGAAGCAAATGAGATTAAGAATATTATTATAAAAATAATAGAAAATGATGGATTTGCAATTAATTTAGGAGTTGAAGAGGCAATTAAAAGAATTTCACATCTTAAAAATGCCAATATTCAAAGCTTTGAAACTGATAAAGTGGATATTACTAATAAAGATATTCAGATAGTTTTTAAAGTTTATAGAGAATATGATAAAGTCTTACTGGAAAGAAACCTCATCGATTTAGATGATTTACAAATTTTAACTTATAAATTATTGAAAGAGTTTCCAGATTTGAGAGCGGAGTATAGCCAACAATTTCAATATATTATGATTGATGAATTTCAAGATACAAATGTTGTTCAGTACGAAACTGTTAAACTGCTTCTAAAACCTGAAACAAATAATATTTTTGTAGTCGGCGATGATGACCAGTCTATTTACGGCTGGAGAGGTGCAGAAATTGAAAATATTTTAAATTTTGATGAAGCTTTTCCTAATGTTCAAATCATTACTTTAAATAGAAATTATCGCTCAACCTCTCAAATTATTTCAGCATCAAATCATCTTATTTCAAAAAATGTTTTTCGACGAGAAAAAAATATTATTGCAAATAATGGAGCTGGTGAATCTATCGAACTGAAAACTTTTGCTGATGATATGCAAGAAGCTGAATTTGTAGTTTCTAAAATTCAACATCTTATCTCTAATAAAATTGCTCCTCCAAGTGAAATTGCAATCTTATATCGGGTCAATGCTTTAAGCTTTCATATTGAGAATGCTCTTAAAAGTAAGCAGATTCAATATTCGATAAAAGGGACAAAAACCACCTACACAAAACCTGAAGTTCAAGAAGTTATTAAATATTTAAATGTTTTAATCGACCCAGATAATAATAATTTCTTCTTCACTATTCTTGAGCAAACCCAAGGAATTGGCGAACAATCCATTAATATTGTTTTAGAAGAAAGCCTAGATAGAAATATATCACTTTATGAAACCTTAAAAACTATGAATCTCAAATACTTTTTTAAAACAAGGTCGCGATATTTTACAATTTTGGTTGAAAAGATAGACCAGTTTTTTCAAGACCTTAAACCTGACCTCACGAATCTAGCAGAAGTTTTTGAAGATATTTTTGAAATAAAGGAAAAGTATCGTAAAAAACTACTGAAAATGCAAAGTGCTAATAAATCTACGGAATTGATGAAAACCAAACTTGAAAATATAGATGCCTTTTATATTTTAATGAATAGGTTTTTTAAAGAGAAGCAGGGCACAATCGATACTTTTATTAACTTGTATTCAATTAATGAAGATGATAGAAAAGAAGACAAAATAGACAGAAAGATTTCTTTAGTCTCAATTCATCTAAGTAAAGGTTTAGAGTTCAAGCACGTTTTTGTTATCGGATTAAATCACGGGTTTTTACCAAGCTACAATAATGCAGATAGCGAAGAAGAGCGACGATTAGCTTATGTTGCTTTTACAAGAGCTAAAGAACATTTGTATTTAACTTCAACAAATTTCAGAACTCTTTACGGCAAAAGACAAGAGGTAATGCTTAGCCAATATTTGTACGAAGCAAATTTATTAAGTAGGAAATTTGAACCTGAACGAGATACAAAAAACATCAAGAAAAAAGAGGAAAGCAGAGCATTCAATATTGGAAATAGAGTTGAACATATGAAATTTGGCTGTGGCATAATCATTGATATTGACTCGGGCGGAAAGCAGACTTTTTTAACAATTGAGTTTCAAGATGGTAAAATTAAGAAGATAATATCAAGAGTCATAAAAAAAAGATAAATTGATAAATATAATTTTAATTTATTTTGCAGTTAGAGTATTTCAGCAGATTACAGGAATTGTAAAATCGATACATTTTTTGAAAAAAGCTCCTAATCTAGGAAATTATAATATTCAAAATAGTGTAACTATACTTATTCCTGTATTTTGTGAAGAAAAATCTTTAGTTGAAGCTTTGTTGTTTTGGAAAAAGTCCAAGTTTTCACCAATTTTTATAACAACAGAAAAAGAAAAGTTTAATAAAGATTGTCGAACTCTTGAAATTCTAGAATCTCAAACAGATTTTCAGATAATTCACTCTCCAAATCTGACAGGTTTTAAAGCAACTCAATTAAATTTTGCCATTCGGAAAATTACAACTGATGGATATTTTGCAATTTTTGACATTGATTCTCGTCCAGATTTTCGAGGTATTGAATTTGTTGAAAAAATGGCGGTCGATGAGGTTTTGCAAATGCCGACTCTTTTTACCGAGAAATTTTATGAAAATAGTTTTTTTGGAAAAGCTACGGCTATTTTTCAGAGTCGTAGAGTTTTGGCTTTTGAGATTCCAACTCTATTAAATTCAGATTTTGGATATTTAGTCGGACACGGACTTTTTATAAAATCAACTGTTTTTCAAAAATATATTTTTTGCGAAACCACAATTACTGAAGATTTGGTTTTTGGTTACAATTTATATTTAAATGGATTTCGACCTCAACCAATTCCATATTTTGATTTTTCCACAGTTCCTCAAAACTTTTTTCAAACTGTTCCGCAAACTTCACGATGGTTCATCGGTGATTTACTTTTTCCAAAATATATAAAAATTAAATTGACAGATACTTGGAATATATTTTTTCGATATTTACATATTTTAGATTGGTTTTGGGGTTCAATATTTGTAATTTACACTTTAATTTTAGGTAGTTTTGTTCAGATTTTGATTGCGGAAATATTAATTTTCTCTTTTCTATCTTTACATTATTTCACTTTAAAAATTGCAAATATAAAAGGAAATATAAAAATATATTTTGGAATATTACTTAAAATGTTGATTAATTCAATTTCGCCAACTTTTGGAATATATACAAAAATATTAGATATTTTTAATATCAAGAAATTGACTTTTCAGAGAACTGAAAAATAAAAGTGGTGCGCCCGAAGGGATTCGAACCCCTGACCAACGGTACCGCAAACCGATACTCTATCCCCTGAGCTACGAGCGCAATTTTTAGAAATGTAATTATACTACTTTCAAATTAAATAGTCAATATTAGTTCTCCCAAATGAATTGAAGATAACAGCCTAAAAATAAAGATTATCGAGTCAAGCACAAATAATGAACAATGAACATTCATCATCTTCGTGCTTGACACAGAGCAACTACCTTACTTGTTCTGCTTATCAATTCTCTTATTTAGTTAGTTTAACTCTTTTAACATTAGCTCCGAGCTTATTTAGTTTTTCATCAAGATTTTCATAACCTCTATCTAAATGGTATATTCTGTGAATAGTTGTTTTGCCATTGGCAATTAATCCCGCCAAGACTAAAGCACTACTTGCTCGTAAGTCAGTTGCCATAACATCAGCCCCAAAAAGTTCAGTTTTGCCTGAAATTTCTACAATATTTTTATCAATCTTGATACTTGCTCCCAATCTTTCCAGTTCATTTACATGCATAAAACGGTTTTCAAACAGCCGTTCTTCGATTGTGCTTTTTCCATTTGACTGGGTTGCTAAAGCTGTAAATTGAGCTTGAATATCCGTAGGAAACAGTGGGTATTCCGCTGTAATTAAATTTACAGGTAGAATGTTAGAGGTTGGAAAAATGGTAATTTCTTGAGCTGTAATTTTAAATGTGAAGCCCATTTCTTTCAGCTTATCTAAGATTGATTTAATGTGTTTTGGTTCGACAGAAGTTAATTTTATTTCACTGTTTGTAATAGCTCCAGCACAAAGATAAGTTCCAGCCTCGATTCTATCGGGAATAACTTCAATATCTTCCATATTTAACAGTTTTCCACTAGTTCCTATGATTTTTATAGTTTCAGTTCCAATTCCATCAATTTCAACTCCTGCATTTTTTATAACTTCACAAAGTTGAATGACTTCAGGTTCTGTGGCACAATTTCTGAGAATTGTCGTTCCGTGTGCTAAAGCTCCAGCCATTACTAGATTTTCAGTGCCTGTAACAGTTTTTTTCTCAAACTTAATATCTCCACCTTTTAAACCATTTTCCACAGAGGCCTGAATATAGCCGTTTTTAATTTCAATATTTGCCCCCATTTTTCGCAATGCTTTTAAATGTAAATCAACGGGTCGCGAACCGATTGCACAACCACCTGGTAGGGAAACTTGGCAATGCCCAAACCTTGCTAAAAGTGGGCCTAAAACTAGAATTGAGGCTCTCATAGTTTTTACTATATCATAGGTTGCAACTGTTTTATTAATTTTTATAGTATTAATTTCAAGAGTATTTGAGCTGAATTTTTCTTCAGCACCTAATATTTTTAATAACTTTATTAAAGTTTTAATATCTACCACATCAGGGATATTGTGAATTTTTACACTCTTTTTTGAGAGAATTATTGATGCAATTAGTGGAAGTGCCGAATTCTTTGAACCTGAAATTTGCACTTCTCCAGAAAGATTGTTTCCGCCGATAATCTCTAAAGAATCCATATTATTTTTCCTTTATAACATTTCCAAATATTTTAAATATTTGCTTTATATATTATAATAATACAATAAATTTATTTTGGACTGATTGAATTTGTATAGATTTTATCTTTTTTCCTCTCTATAAATATACTTGGTTCAATAGAAAGTCTTCGGGCTTGATCCGAAGATTTTCTAGAATTTATATTTAATTTAAAAGATTATCAAACCTTTCAAATATTACATCAAGATTTTTGCGGTTAAAAAGTTCGCAATCACCTTTTAAAGCTTTTTTAAAGCTAAGCAGTTTGATTTCTTGCTTATCTCGTCGTTCTCGAATAGCTTCACGAAGTTGTCCAGCTAGGTCTCTATCCAAATTTGCAAGTTCCCAAACTGTTGTTCCAAAACTTCGACAATATTTAATAGCATCGCTATCTGCTAGAGTTACATAGTTTCTATCTTGTTCAAGAACATTCTCTATAAAACCTTGAGAGTCAAAAAATCCTCGGGTGTCCCCTAAGAAAATATCAAATTGTGAATTCAAATCTCGAAGTTCGTTATATCTATTTAAGACAAAGATAATTTTCACTTCACTTTTTGACTCTTTAATTTTGTAATAAAGCTCAATAGCATTTATTGAATCAAGTTCGCCATCGGCTAAAGGGATAATAATTAAATCGACAGCATCAATCATTCCGCTATCAATTAATGAATTGATAAAATAAGTAGTAGTTTTATTAGCTCCAACATCGATACAAATTGATTCATCTTGCAACATAATATCTGTAACAACATCTCGTAGGTTGCTATCTGTTACTTTAATTTGGCTTGGATTAACAAGTTTTGAATTAATAAAAGATTTGCTATCCTCATTTTCGTCGTCAAATTCGTAGTAATTTATTACTTTATTTCCATTTCTGATATATAGATATGGAACGACGACCTGCATTGAAATTGTAGATTTGCCCACTCCACCTTTTGCATTTAAAATCACAATTTTGCTCATTTTTTTCCTCCTAGAAATTTAAACCGATAAATGTAATATTATCAGATTGAGGTTTATCACCTTTTATTTTTGCGAACTCATCTTTTAATAGAGTTTCTTGAGAATCAAAAGGAGTATCAGATATTGTTTTGATGATTTCCATCAATCCACGGCTTCCAATTACTTCTCGCTCTTTATCTTTTTTTACTTGTTGCAGAATTCCATCTGTAACAATATAGAGATGTTCCCCAGTTTGAACATCGAATTGATGCTCTCGGCGAACTTCCCCAGTTTGTTTGTGTTGCATTAACATATCGTTAGATAATCCCAAATCATTATAAGTCAAGAATTTATTATCTTTTTCTTTTAAAAGAAGAATCCCTTTTGTTGAATATTCGATTTTTTGATTAATTTTATCATAATGTAAAGCTAAACCTTGAAATTGCAATTTTTTCGTATCGATTCCATTTTCACTAAATTTACTTTTTACTTTTTTGTCTATAAAATCTAATATTTTGCCTAAAGCGAAAAGTCGATTATTTACATTATATTTTAGCATCAACTCTTTTTCAATATCTTTTAAAATAATTGAAAGTTCAATAGGATTTATTTCTGTTCCATAGTCTATAACTAGAAGTAGAATCTCTCGAGTTTTAGCAACTTCAATAAAAAGATAAATATCGCCTAAACCTTGGTGATTTGCTTGAGAATATATAAAAACTCCCTGAAAATATTTTCTGAAAAAATCAATATTTGGATTTAGAAAATCTAAGATTTGATTGGAGTTTGTCGTTTCTACAATATTTTGTTGTGGCATAATTTCGTGAATATCTTTTGATTCAGTTTTTTTCAATTCAAGAATCTTTTTTGTGGCCTCATCAGATTGTTTATTTTTCTTAAAATATAAATCAAAGAAACGGTTGAGAACATCTCTAAAAGCTCTTTCTAGAAGAGGTAGAGAATTTTTTCTATCTAAATCTAGAGGAATATAATTCTTATTTTGAATTGTGGTCTCAATATCTGACAGATATTCTGTAAAAAGTTTTTTAAAAGCCCAAAAAAGCAGAATAAAAACTACAAAAACCTCAAGTAAAGTTTTAAAAATAATTAAACCGAGAGTTTTTTTTGCTCGATGAAAAATGGCAACGGTATCTGTATAAATAAATAGTTCGCCAACTTTAACTCGCTTTCCGTCGTAAGTATAAATTAGAGATGAAGAATATGAAATTGAACTTTTCCTACCATTCTTAACTTTAAATTCTTCAATAAAATTGGTTTCAGCATTTATAACTTGAACTGCGGAAATATTGTAATTGTATAAGAGTTCATTAACAATCTCTTTCATCACCAAACTATTATTTTTCCACATTGCTTCGGATAAAGCCCGATTGACAGAAATTGAAATATATTTGAAATCTCGTAATATTAACTTTTTTGAATCTCTATATTCTGTAATTCCAAAAATAATTGAGTTCATAAAAGCCATTCCAATAAAAATCAAAACAAATGTCTTGACTATATTCGGAGAAACTTGTTTGTAAATTGCCTTTCTTTCCATTCTAAACCTTTCAATAAATTAAAATATTTTTTCTTTGATATTATATTATATTTGAAAAATCTAAAAAAAAGGAGATAAAGCTCCTCAATCAAATCACATAATTATAAATTTCATATTTAGGATTACTTGAATGCAAAAAACAATTAGAATATAAATCTCAACTAAAAGAAAACTCCCTATTTGTCGTAGATAGATGATTTTTCAGTTCTAAGAATTGTTCAAATTTAAAGTCATTTAGCGAAAGCCCTTGACAAAGCCTAAAAAACTTATTATAATTCCGCCAACAAAAGAGTTGGGGCATCGCCAAGTGGTAAGGCACTAGATTTTGGTTCTAGCATTCCAAGGTTCGAATCCTTGTGCCCCAGCCATCTTTTTTTATTTTCGGTCGCGAGATAGAGCAGTACGGTAGCTCGACGGGCTCATAACCCGTAGGTCATAGGTTCAAATCCTGTTCTCGCAACCAACTTATTTATATAATCTTCTATATTTCATATTACTATATGAAACAGATTTAAACTACAAATCAAACAAAAACTTATATTTCATTATTTTATAAACTAACAAATTGGATTTAAAAATGACTGCAAAAGAATTTTCTGAACAAGTTGAAATTCTAATAAAAGAGAAAAAAGACAATAGTTTTGAATGTTTAACTTTTGATTCTGTTGCTTCTGTATTAGATAGACAACCCTCAATGTCTCAGGCAAAAGTATTAATTAAAATTTTAACTAAAAAATCAAAGTGTATTTTCACATCTTATCAATTTACAAAAAAACAAAATGAAACTGAAGCTCACGAATTAGAGATTGCTCGACAAAAACAGTATTTAAAAGCGATTGAAGAATCTTTTAATATTATGAAAGAGAGAGAGCTTTTAGAGTGGTCAAGAAGTGATAGCCCTGTAAGAATGTATTTACGAGAGATGGGACAAACTGATTTACTGTCAAAAGAGGACGAAATTGAACTTGCAAAACAGATTGAATCTGGAGAGGATATTATTCTTGATGCCATTTCATCTGTTCCATACCTCATCGATTTTATTTTAGATTACAAAGAGCCTTTAATAAATCGAGAAAGACGGGTAAAAGAGCTTTTTAGAAGTTTTGACGATGAAAATACTGAAGAGCCTCTTGATGAAAATGCCTTAGCTGAATTATCTCCCGAAGAATTAGAAAAAGAGAAAGAAAAAAAGAAACAGCAAAAAATTATTAGTAGTGAAGTTCGAGTGAAAAAAGTTATGGAAAGCTTTAAGGCACTTGAAAAGGCAAAAAAAGAGTGGTTAAAATCTACTGAAAAAGATGAGCCTGAAGGAGATGCTACCGATGTAAATTATGTGATATATCATTTAGATATTTCGTATAAAAAGTCTATTTTAAAAGAAAAACTTCTAGGACTTGGACCAACAAGTAAATTGATAAATGAGCTTGTTAAATCTATGGAAAACTCTATTAAGAATGATTCAGGATTTGAAAAAGAGTTAAAAAGACTTGAATATAAACTCTCACTTTTTAACGATGCCTTAAAAGAAAATCACAGAAAAATCTTATCAAATATTATCAATTTAACTAAAGATGATATTATGGGAAGAGTTCCTGAGGCAACTATGGTTTCAACTTATGTTGAAATTAAAAAATTGTTTTCAACAAAAGAGGCGAGTAAGAAAAGCTTCAATTTAGAAGTTGAAGAATTAGCTTTAATTGTTGATCAAATTAAACGGGGTAAGACAATTTCAGATAAAGCAAAAACCCATATGGCGGTGAGTAACTTGAGATTGGTTGTTTCGATTGCAAAAAGATATACAAACCGTGGATTACCTTTCCTTGATTTAATTCAAGAGGGAAATATTGGTTTAATGAAAGCTGTTGATAAATTTGAATATAAAAAAGGTTACAAGTTTTCAACTTATGCAACTTGGTGGATTCGACAAGCGATTAGCCGAGCAATTGCTGACCAAGCTCGAACTATCAGAATCCCAATTCATATGATTGAAACTATTAATAAGATTCATAAAATCAAACGAAACTTTTCTCAAGAATATGGTAAAGAGCCATCAACAAAATTTATTGCTGAACAGATTGGTTTGCCTGAAGATAAAATCAAAAATATCATCAAAATCACAAATGAACCTGTCAGCCTTGATTCTCCTATTGGTTCTGATGAAGAGGGTAAAGTTGGAGATACAATCGAAGACAAAGACACAATTAGCCAAATTGATTTAATTTTAAAAGATGATTTACGAGAACAAATCGAGTTGGTTGTGGATAAGTTGAACGACCGAGAACGAGCTGTTATCAATATGCGATTTGGTTTGATGGACGATGAAAGTGAAAGAACTCTTGAAGAAATTGGAAAAGCTTTAGGAATTACTCGAGAACGAGTGCGACAAATTGAAGCAACTGCTATTAAAAAGCTAAAACACCCAAAAATCGGAAAAGAACTTCGAGACTATCTAGAAAGTGGTTCTTAAACCTAAAAATTGGTTTTCTAACTAATATAGCTCATCTACATTAGGCATAGCTTCGTGTTGAAAACTTATATTTTCACGGGGCTTTGTATTTAAATTATTTCTTCTCAAAGGAGCAACAGGGCTTGTTTTTTCTATCGATGAGCTTTCAAAAGTATTTTTTACTTCTTGTTTCATATTTGTCTTTGCCTTACCTTTTTTGTTATGTGTGTTAATTTCTAGCTTATCAGAATGCAATATTTTTTGTTCAGTGTGTGTATTTTGAGATTGATATTGATTTTCAAAATTATTATAAGATTTACTATCTTCTTGTTGCGAAACAAAGTTTGACTGCTCTTGATAAAGTTTAGATTCTCTATTTTGAAAAAGATTCCTAGGAGTTTCTAAAATAAACCGCTTAACAAAATTTGTGTAAGTATTGTATTTAATATTTCTAGCAGATTTTAGATTAATCATTTCAAGTTGCTCACTATATTTGTAATCTTCATCAATTAAAAATTGGATATATTCTCGAATCATATCTAGGTATGTTTCATCGCTCATAGAATTCAAAAAGAAATTCATTGGTTCATTATTAGATGTATGTTTTTGCACTTCTTCTTTCTCTCTTTCATTTCTACACTTAACTACATTTTTGACTAATTGATACACACAAATCATTTAACACCTTTTTGTTATAATAATTATAACACATTGTTTTAGTTATTGATTCAAGAAAAAATTAATAAAAAAAGAATTAATATTTATTAATGCAATATTAACAAGTTTATATATTTGTAAAAAAAAAGAACTTATTGTAAAATGGATTAATTCAATTATGCAATTTATAAAGGGGATTAATGGGAACTGTCATAACGGTTACAAGTGGAAAAGGTGGAGTTGGAAAATCCACAATTAGTGCAAATCTTGCGGTGGGACTT
>Ga0256827_10001156_pt1 | contig 16748 bp, 12 predicted proteins | sample CV84metaG_FD_185977 | JGI IMG/M metagenome (GOLD analysis project Ga0256827, IMG submission 185977) | Hydrothermal vent microbial communities from East Pacific Rise, Pacific Ocean - CV84 | ecosystem: Environmental > Aquatic > Marine > Hydrothermal vents | place: Pacific Ocean: East Pacific Rise... | reverse complement strand
TGCCATAAGCATAATAGGACCTTTCATAGGAGAATCGTCAACATCTACTCCGTGATAGATACCTACTTTAGTTATATCATCTGCTAGATGTTTAAGGTTAGTAGTTCTCTTAGCCATTATGTTATCTGTATTTAATGTAGCACCAGTACCAGTAGCTAATTCAGCTTCTTTTCCTGTTCCATCAGTTACATATACTTTACCTGTAACAGGATTGTATTTTATGTTGTGAATTTTTTCTTGTCCAATGTGAATTCCAAAAGTTTTCAAATCTGTTCTACCTGCTCCAAATCCTATCGCAATAGAATTTTGTCCTTGATTGACTTTTCCTGAATCACTTCCAATAGCAATACAATATTCACCTTGCTTTTGGCTTCCTGCTCCATCACCTATTGCAATTGCATAAGAACCTTGAGTTATTGCCCCACTATTAGAACCGATTGCTACTGCAAACACACCTTGACCATTTTCACCTGCATTTTGTCCAATAGCAGTAGTGAAAGCACTTTGATTTGTCATACCTGCACTATTTCCAATCGCAGTAGCATAATCGCCTTGTCCACTACTTCCAGCATTTAATCCATAGGCAGTTTTATTTGTAGTTGGTTTTAATTCATCAAGAATTTTTTTAGCTTCTAAAGCATCAACTACTTTATGTTGTATACCTTTTTTTATATCATCATAAGATGCAAAATCTGGTTGACCTTCTGGTCCAATAGGTCCTTGATCTCCCTTTACACCAGCAGGTCCAGCAGGTCCTTGAGGTCCAGTTGTTCCTGTATCTCCTTTAGGTCCTTTGTTTCCAGTAGGTCCAGCATTACCTCTAGGTCCAGCAGGTCCAGCAACAGTAGAGTCTTTACCTGTATCTCCCTTTTCTCCTTTTTGTCCTTGAGGACCAGTTTGACCTATAGGTCCTGTATCTCCTTTTACACCTTTAGAACCTGTATCTCCCTTAACTCCAGGATTTCCTCTATCTCCTTTTTCTCCTTGATCTCCTTTAGCACCAGGATCTCCTTTAGGTCCAGTAGAACCTGTATCACCTTTATGTCCAGCTGCACCAGTAGGTCCTGCTGGTCCTGTATCTCCTTTAGCTCCCTTAGAACCATCATTTCCTGGATCTCCTTTTGGTCCTTTAGATCCATCAGTACCAGGGTCTCCTTTGTGTCCTGTTAATCCTTGATCCCCTTTCTCACCTTTATCACCTTTAGGTCCAGCAACTGTAGAATCAGCTCCAGTATCTCCCTTAGGTCCTTTAGGTCCTTGAGCACCAGTTGCTCCTTGTGGTCCAGCAGGTCCAGCTACTGTAGACTTAGCACCTTGAGGTCCAGTAGAACCAGTAGGTCCAATTCCACCTTGTGGTCCAGCAGGTCCGATAGGTCCTTTAGGTCCTTGAATAGGTCCTACATTAGTCCAATGAGCAGCACCAGTTCCACCACCATCAGAAACTAATCCTTGTCCATGCTTAGCACCAGTATCTCCGATAATCCACATGTCTCCTGCTGCTCCAGTTTTAGCTATGATATGAGCTTCACTATCAGTACCTTTGATTGTAACTCCAGTACCTGCTTTACCAGTATCTCCTTTTACTCCTTGAGGTCCAGTACCACCTTGAGCACCAGTATCCCCTTTATCTCCTTGAAGTCCTCTAGGTCCGATAGGTCCTTGTATTCCTTGACCTCCAGTTGGTCCTTGCAATCCTCTAGCACCAGTATCCCCTTTTAATCCTTGAGCACCTTGTTGACCAGTAGGTCCATCATTACCTTGAGCACCTTGAGCTCCAGTTGGTCCTGGATCTCCAGTTTTTCCTTTAGGTCCTTTAGGTCCTTCTAATCCTTGAGGTCCTCTTAATCCAGTATCTCCCTTAGCTCCAGTAGATCCTACATTACCTTGAGGTCCAACAGGTCCTTGAGCACCAGTAGAACCAGTATCTCCCTTTTGTCCTTGAGGTCCTATTAATCCTTGAGCACCAGTAGGTCCAGTACTTCCAGTATCACCTTTATCTCCCTTTGGTCCTTGAGGTCCAGCTACAAATGAGTCATGTCCTTGTGGACCTTGATCCCCTTTAGGTCCTTCATTACCTGTATCACCTTTATCACCTTTCAATCCTTTATCACCTTGGATACCTTTTAAACCAGTATCACCTTTAATTCCTACATCCCCTTTTGGTCCTTGTGCACCAGTTGCTCCAGCAGGTCCTTGATGTCCCTCTGGTCCTGTATTACCTTGAGCCCCTTGTGGTCCTCTCGGTCCTTGAGCTCCTCTTGGTCCTATATTAGTTGCCATTAAATCATCTCCTTTTTCCTTAGATATATTTATTATACTATATAATTAATAAAAAATCGACTTTGTTTCGGACAAAGTCTAAACCGTTTTTATTAAACAACTTGTATAGAAACACCTTTGATTTTGAATGAATCTACATTAAGTTCACCAGCTATATGTTGTCTACCATTATTAGAAATCTTATGTGAAATATCAGTTTTATTTGCAGAAGATTGTGTCTTAGCAGAGTTAGCAGTATTTATTGCAGTTCTTAATCTAGTTGCATAGTTACCACTTTTTAAATCGTCAGCTGTAGGTTTACCTATAATCTTTTCGATTGCAAGTACTCTTTTATAAAGTTCGTTAACAGCTTTAGCAGTAGCTAATTTACTTCCAGAACCATCATTCAATGAATCTGTTTTAGTAACACCTTTAAGATAACCTAATCCTAAAGCATCAGCATCTATTACTAAGTTCCCAGAAGATTGAGCAGTAGACTCACCTATTTTAATAGTGTTAACTATCTTTGGCTTATTAGGAATAGCGAACCAGTCGTTAACTCCAGATGTACCTTTAGGTCCTGTCTCACCCTTATCTCCTTTAGTACCTCTTAATCCTGGATCTCCTTTAGGTCCAGCAGTTCCAGAGTAACCTCTAGGTCCTGTTAATCCTATTGGTCCTTGAGGTCCAACATCTCCTTTCTCTCCTTTAGAACCTGCGAATCCAGGAGCACCAGTAAATCCTCTAGCTCCTTGAGCACCATCTTTTCCATCAGCACCTTTAGAACCATTAGCTCCAGCAGGTCCTCTAACACCTTGATCTCCTTTTTCCCCTTTAGGTCCTTGAGGTCCAATTCCACCTTGAATACCTATTAATCCAGTTTGTCCTGTAAATCCTCTTTCACCTTTCTCACCTTTAGGTCCTTGTAAACCTCTAGCACCAGTAGGTCCTTGTATTCCTTGAGAACCTGTTTGTCCTGTACTACCTTGAGCTCCAGTTTGACCAGCGATACCTTGATCTCCTTTCTCTCCTTTAGGTCCTTTTAATTGTAAGTCAGTCTTTTTCCATTTGTCTTTACCACTCTCATGGATTTGTCCAATGAATAATAAACCTTTACCATAGTCAGTACCTTTATCAGATATAATCCAAACATCACCTGGTATAGCAGTAGTTAAAGCATATATATCATTTTCAGATTTCTCACCTTTAAGATGTATACCTTCTCCTTGCTCACCCTTATATCCTCTTTCTCCTCTAGGTCCTTCATCACCTTTAACACCTTGGATACCTTGAGCACCAGTTTGTCCTACATGACCAGTTAAACCTATGTTACCTTGAGGACCAGGAATACCTTGATCTCCCTTAGGTCCTTGTGAACCAGTATCTCCTTTTTCTCCTTTAGAACCTTGATGTCCTTGAGGTCCAGGAACTCCTTGATCACCTTGGAAACCTTTAGGTCCTTGAGGTCCAGGAACATAAGAATCTTTTCCTACTAAACCTTGAGGTCCTTGAGGTCCTCTTATTTGTCCAATGTTTACAAAGTGTCCACCTAAGAATTGTAAACCATCACCTGCATAAACTTGAGATTTAATTTCATCAGTAGAAGTAATATAAATATCCCCTTCTTCTTTATTTTTTAAATTCAATATTTCTGAATAAGTTTTAGTTCCTACTATTCTAAGTGTATCACCCTTAACACCTTGATCCCCTTTGTCTCCTTTAAGACCTTGTAATCCTCTAGGTCCATGAGCACCTTGTATACCTTCTACACCTCTAGAACCAATATCACCTTTAGGTCCTTTCTCTCCTTTGTCCCCTTTAATACCTTTCGTACCTTGAGGTCCTTTCGGTCCTTCTGGTCCTACATGTCCTTGAAGACCTTGAACTCCAGGAACTCCTTGAGTACCTTTCATACCTTCTGGTCCTTGAACTCCTACATCTCCTCTTGGTCCTATCGGTCCTTGAGGTCCAGGATAACCTACAGGTCCTAATTTACCTTGTGGTCCTTGTGGTCCTTCTTTACCTACAGGTCCTTCTGGTCCTTGTATAGATCCTAACTCATGCCATGTAGCTCCAACTATAGAACCTGGATTATTAACGTTATAATAAAAATAAACTTTTTCGTTTTCTTTAACTAAATAAGAATCTAAGAAATCCATTCCACTTAATTTATCTAAATCAGAAACAAAGTTTACTATACCTTTTAACTTAACAAGTTTAGCACTATCACCTTGAGGTCCTTGCACACCTTGTTGACCAGTAGGTCCTGCTGGTCCTACGTTACCTTGTACACCTTGTTTACCTTCTTTACCTTCATTACCTTGATCTCCCTTATCACCTTTAACTCCTTGAGGTCCTTGTAAACCTTGTTGCCCAACAATACCTTGATCACCTTTTAATCCAGTATCTCCTTTAGGACCGATAGCACCTTGAATTCCTTGAGGTCCTTTTGGTCCAGGAGCACCCTCTGGTCCTTTAATAGGTCCTACTTTTATCCAGTTCTGTGAACCAGTACCCTTACCAGTAGAAACTACACCATGTCCATAATCAGATCCAACATCAGTTATAAACCACATATCTCCAGGATTTCCTTTTAAACTATAAATATAACTTAAAGAATTAGCACCTTTGATAGCTACACCAGTACCATCATCTCCTCTAGGTCCTCTAACACCGTGATGCCCTTGAGTACCTTGAACACCTCTTTCTCCTTGTTCACCTTTGATACCTCTATCACCTTTAGGTCCAATGTTACCTTGGATACCTCTATCACCTTGATCACCTTTTGGTCCTTCTACACCTTGATCACCTCTAGGTCCTCTAGCACCTTGAATACCTTGCACTCCTTGAGCTCCGATATTACCTTGCATTCCTTTAACACCTACAGGTCCTTGTTTACCTTCAGTACCTTTCATACCTCTAGGTCCTATCTTGATAGGAATTTCTTTCCAAGTTTTAGTTAATTCATCAAATATATAAACTAAACCATGAGCTTCAACGTAAGCTAATTCTCCTGGAACAGCAGTAGTTATAGCTCTTAATTCACCTTCATTTTGAACTACGTATCTTATAGATAATCCAGATCCTCTAGGTCCTGTAGGTCCTTCCTTTCCTCTAGGTCCTTCGAAACCAATGTCTCCTTTAGGTCCTATTGGTCCTTGTGGTCCTCTTGGTCCTATGTAACCTTCTACACCTTGAACTCCTTGAATACCTTTTAAACCTTGCTCACCCTTAGGTCCTTGTGGTCCTGGTATATTAGATTGCTCACCTTGCATTCCTCTAGGTCCTTGGTTTCCTTGGATACCTTGAATACCTTGAGGTCCTATTTCACCTTGAGGTCCTCTAACACCTTGAGCACCAATATGACCAGTTTGTCCTTTGACTCCTTGAGGTCCTCTGATTATAGGTAGTTCAACCCATGAACCAGAACTATTAGGAGACCATAGTAATCCAGTATCTTTAGCTATATAAATATTTCCAGGTATTGCAGGTATTGCAGATAACTGATGATAATTCTCTACAGTACCTTTTATTAATAATCCTTCACCCTTTTCTCCTTTAGGTCCTACTGGTCCTTGATCTCCCTCTTGTCCTCTTACACCTTGTATTCCTTGATCACCTTTTAAACCAGTTACACCTTGAACACCTTGAGCACCTATGTTACCAGTATCACCTTTAGGTCCTTTAAATTTATTCTCACTAGCTTGTTTTATAATTACACTTTCTAAAAATCCTTTAGTTATTAAAGAGTTTTTATTAGTAGGATTATAATTCATAGCAGTTTTTAATTGACCATCTTCAGTTAATCTAAGTTCAGATAATATATGTCCATCCTTAGTTTTAAAGTTCATGTTGATACTTTCTCCAGAGTTAGTTTCCTCTAAGAAATTTCCAGAGTGATTAGAGTTATAAAGTTTTCTAGTTTCAGTTACACTTAAATCCTCTACAGTTTCTTTTCTTACCCTTGAATCCATTATCTTTGTCTTACCTTTTAAATCAGTATCTTGTCCTACAACTAATTCTCTAGTTATATTTTTATCAGATACAACTTCATCTCTTACATTTACATTGTTAAGTATAGGAGAAGAAGGAGTACCTAATTCACCCATATGGTCTATACCTGGTATAACCATCATTATAGTTCTTTGAGTCTTATTTACAGGAGAAGCTATACCATTACCAAGCAAGTTACCTATAGTCTCTATACTAATTCTTAACTCACCTAAAACTCCTAATGCTTGTCCCATTATAGTAGTTACAGATCTGTTCTTGTCATCAATTAAAAATGGTCCATCTTTAAAAACTTTCCCATCAAAACCATAGTAATTTATAAAGAATTCCTCACCATGTAATTGTCTAGAAGTTTCGAAAAGTATTTCTAGTTTGTTTCCACCTTCACCATCTCTTATTAAGTATCTTCTAGATGGAGTTATCTCATCATTGCTAATACTAAAAAACAGAATGTTATCATCTTTTATCATATTTTCACCCCTTTTAATTTGTATATAGTAATACTAAAGATGCAGTATCTTCACTAAAATTGTATTCTATATTTATAATTTGTGTAACTATACCATTAGAAAGATCTTTAGTTGGATCTTTAAAATCCTTTATTTTAGAATTTTTAAATCTAATGTATTGACCTACATTATAACTTGTAGAAAAAGGAATATCAATAGTTATTGTTTTTACTTCTGAAAACTTTTTAACACCATTAACAGAATATATACCATTGAATTTATTAAAGTAAATATTTTTTACTTTTTCTACAAAAGCTTTTATTTCAGCCTTTGAATTATTATCTTTACTTACAGCTTTATAATTTAATGTCAAAGGAGAACTAGGTAAAAAAGTATTAGATAATTCAAAAGAATCCATTGATACATAAGTATCTTTTCTATAATTAAAATCATCTTTAAAACTATATTCACTTTCAGAAGTTATGAAATTTATATTCCTACTATGGTCTCCCTCTACAGAATGCACTTCATAATATTTGTCTTCAGTTAATTCTTTTACATTTTTAGCTGGATCATTATGTCTCAAGAAAGTAATCTTACCTTCAGAGTTTTTTAATAGATATAATCCAGATGGTTGGAATACATAGTTAGTTAAAAAATCTAAACCATTATCTAATTGTTCATCCCACTCATAATAAAACTTAACTAAAATTTGCTGACTAGCAGTACCAGTAGATAATGTATTTATTGCAGCTTCATCATAAATTTCTTTCCATTTGTTAGGATCATATTTCTCTCCAGCAGTTATCTTAGCATCAGAATATACCATTGAATATATACCACTTATTAAATGAGAAATAGTACCATTAAATACTATAACTCTTTTCTTACCTTTGTTATGGTCCTTATCATCTATATACCTTTCAACACAACTAAATGAAGTAGGTAATCTATTGTTAGCTTGTGCAACAGTTTCTGTATGTCCTAATTGATCTACATAATTAGAAAGTTCTCTTCCAAATAATCTAGTATTTAATAAAGAAATTCCATCATGAGTTTCAAGTGTTACTTCAGTTCCATATACATCATTTGAATAAGACTTTATAGTTCCTACAAACATAAGATGTCCATCTCTAAGGAACTCTACTTTAGCACCTATAACCTTTTTAGTTTTATCATTAGAAATATTATGAAACTTCTCCATTATTATATTCCCTTTATTATTTAAAACAAAGTCCAAACTCGAAGCCTCTATAGTACTTTCTATAACATCTATACTATTACTCAACGAATTAGGTATTTCTAAAAAACCATCAGAATACTTGTAATTTAATACAGAGGTATTTGATGTATGTATTTTGATTTCATATTCCATTTACTCACCAACCAATTCTAAATTTAAAGTAACGTCAAAAAGTTCATCCTCTAATTTTATCTTCATACTTTCTAGATCTGCCCAAAATTCTCCATTAGCATTTGTTAAAAAAAACTCTGGGAATTTAGTTAGATCAACTATAATTTTTTCATCAGCAACCTGTGCTCTCTTTAATTTATCCATCAATGTAACTACTTCACTTTTTTCCAAACCTTGTAATTGAAGTTTGTGTTTAGTAAAACGAGAGAGAATAATAGTAATTCTCTCTCCAGTTGCTTTGATTATTTTCTCTATTTTATTGTCTTTCCTTGAAACAAAAGTAAGACCTTTGAGTTTGTAATCTTCTAATCCAGAAGTTATATTTTCCATAAACATTCACTCCCTATGGTAAAGTTATTTCTTTTCCTAATACATACATAATACCAGTAGCATCACTTGAAATATCAAAAGTGAATTCCACTTGAGTAGGTTTATCTATGTCGTATGCAAAGTTCTCTTTGAAACCAGGATATACTTTAGGAAAGTATAAACAGTTGTCAGCAGTAGTTTCCCCTACAGGTCTTAAATCTAATTGAATAGGTTTAATCTCTCTTGATATAGAAGACTTAACACTAAATGTTTTCTTAGTTGGATCTACATCTATATTTTGTGGGAATAATTTTTGTATTACTGAGAAATTTAAATAGAACGTAGCTTTCAATTCTGATTTAGATCTTCCCTCTCTTGCGAATACAGGACCATTAATTCCTTTTGCTAAGAATATAGCAGTCTCTCTATCCATTGTCATAGTTGTTTCAGTACCATCAACCTGCTCTTTAAAAGTAAGTATATCTGCTTTAGTTGCTGCACCATTAGGTGCTGCTTTAATAGTAGCTACACCAAAAGAATATATTACTTTATCAGTTGTAGTAGTAGTAGTAGTATTTGCCATCTCATCACCTCTTATTGTATTGTTATAGCAGGAATTAAATCCATGCTTTCGAACGATAATAATATTGTAGATTTTCCTTCTATACCATCTTCAAACATAATATTCTTTACAGTACATCTCATATTATGTATTGAAATAGTTTTAGTTTTTTCAAAATTTTGTATTTGTAATTCATCTATAACTCTTTCTGGTTTATCAAATCTAGCTATAATTTCTTCCGAATAATAAACCTTTATAGAATAAATCACATTCTTTTTTATAAGTTTACTGTATAAAATTTTCTTATTATACACTCTTCTGAAATTCTTATGAACTCTAGTAATTTTTAGTTTACTAGTTTCATCAACTCTTTTAACTAAGTGGCTATCACTAAAATCAAAACTATGAAAACTTACATGAGAGTTACCTAAAGAAATTATTTCCATTAGTCAAACACCATAATCCCTGGAGCTGTTTGTAAATAATACTCTTCCTCCGAATCATAAATACTATTAAGTGTGGTATAGAAATTTTCAAATCTATCAACTGCCATTTCATTAAGAGAAGAACCTTGGAAGAATTTACCAACTACATAATTCATAACCATGTCTTGTTTAAAACTGTCATTGTATTCAAGTTTAGTATTACTTCTTAATTTGTTTTCGATAAGTCCTAGAGCCATTCTTTCATACTCTAGGGCATTATCGTCAAACTGTTTATCATCTATATGATTGGCTTGTTTTATTTGCTGTATTACCTTTGGTGGTAATAATTGTTTTTTAAAATACATATAATCATCTCCTTAAAAAATAGCGAGATCTACTCGCTATTAATTAAGAAATAGTTAAAGTAAATCTTCTATGTAATTTTTCATTAGCAATTACTGGTAAAGGGAAACCTTTTCCAAATATGAATACATCTGGATTTCTCTTATCAGTTACAGTTCCTAAGTCTACATATAAATCTGTCTTTAAAATATCTGGTATGTTATTAGGGTTTGAAACTTTAACACCTGCATATCCAACACCTAAGTTTTCCATAGCTGTGATAATCATCATTTCAGAAGTATCAATGAAAGTTCCGTCTTCTTTTCTAGCTAAAGGTAACTTTTCAATTTCTACATTGTAAGCTCCAAGCATGAAAGTAAATCCAGATCCTCTTTCAGCATCATTAAACTTATCTGCTAAAGTGATTGAAGTGTTGTTAGCTTTAGAGTTAGAAGTAGATCTTGCTTGATTCATTAAAGCATTGATACCTTTAGAACCCATGAATACTCTACCTTGGTAACCATTCTCAACTTCAAACTTTTCAATTTGATCAATGATTTGAGTAGCTAAGTCATCTGCATTCTTTAAAGTTAAAGCTGTAGCTGCTGGAATTCCAAAATCGAAATCTCCATATACACCAGTTAAGAAAATTGATTGAGCCATTAATTCAGTAGTATTAACTACAGAAGAAGCGATCTTCTTAACTTTCTTAGCTTCGATCTCCTTGATTAAATTAATGTATCCGTAAGCCTCTTGTGCTTGTGAAGAGTTGATCATTTCTAATTCTTCTGGAGAAAAAGAAACTTGTGATCCAACTTGTGGAGGTGTGATTTCTAAAACGTTTACACCGTTGTTAGATAATACCTTTAACATATCTCCAGCTTTTCCTATTCCTGCATACTCCCAATTATCAAACATATCTTTTAAAGATAATGTAGATCTATTAGACATATACTCATTTCCCATTGCTTTAAATAAAGCTGTGTATCTCATTCTTTTCTTAGGTGTATAACCTTTATATAAATCATACAACTCAACTTGTTTTGCATTCTTAATTACTGCCATTTATATCATCTCCTTTTTTTTATTTAATTAAATATTTCTCGCTACAAATAATCCAGACTTCATTAATAATCCAAGATTAACATCAGTTAACTTTATTGCTAAAGCATTCTCATTAATAACACCAGTAACAATAACAGAAACTGCTTTACCTGCTTCTGCTTCTGAAGCTGCTACTCCTACTGCTCCTGCTGGAGTTCCAGTAATCTTCTTCCATTTCTTAGCTGCTGAATCATACTCTAATAAATCACCATATACAACTTTTACTGTTGCTACTCCTGGTAATTGAATGTTATGACCTAACTTTAATTCCGTATTTTCATATGTTTTTCTTACTACACCTGCCATGTTATCTCACCCCTTTTAAAAAATTCAAAGTATAATCTGCTGTTTCTTTTCCTTCAATATCTTTGTCCTTTAACTTGAACTCGATATCTTTTAAACTTCCTTCTTTAAGATCTTTTAATCCTTCTATAGTTTTAAAAATCTCATCCTCTAAACTGTCTGCTTTATTTAATGCAAACTCGTAACCTTTTCTTGCAACTTCTGGTAACTTCTTTTCTAAAGAACTTAATGCTTCTCTCTTAGCTGTGTCTAAATCTGCTTTTAATTTAAACTCATTAGTAAGTTTTTCTACTTCTGTTTTTAATTTAGTAGCAAATTCTAACTCTTTAGCTTTTTCAATTTCTAAAGCTGTAGCTTTGAATTCTGTTTCCATTTCTAACTTAACTCTTCTTCTTTCGTCTTCTCTGATTTCCTTTTCGTTCATCTCGTCTTCACCCCTTTTAAATTCTAAAATATATTCTGTATCCTTAAACTCTGCTCCTATTATAGCTTGTTTTTGAAAAATTGGCAATAGTGCTATTTTGGAAAGTTTTTTAGTAACTGCATCTAGCTCTATACTAATACCTTTTAAAGCACCACTCTTTTTCAAGTTGTCTCCAAATTCATTTAAAGATAACTTAGAATAAACTCCATCATCTTTAATTTCAAATTCTTTAAACTCACCTAACTCAAGTATAGTTTTTTCATCAGAATATTCAGAAGTATGTCCAAAGATAGCTTTGACACTATCAGTTTCAAATACTTCTTTTAGTTTTTCTTTGGTATAATCTATTCCTCTTATCATACCACTACCAAAAATTTTGTACTTCTTCATGTTATACACCTCCATCTATTTTAAATTTTTCTTGGTTGCTGCTATTTTCTTTGCTGCATATTTAGTTAAGCCTTCTATAATCATTCCTTTGTATTTGTTCTCTTGAGCTTTACTTAAACCCATAAAAGATCTTTTAGGTATTCTACCACCATTACTACCGAACTCGTGATACTGTGCATATTTTCTTGGACTTGAAATCTCAAATTTATTCTTAGTATAAACAAATTGCAATGAACCTTTTAACTTCATATCAAATGGTCTCATTTTCCAAATACCATTTTTATCAATCTCAAATTCTGGTCCTTGTAATTTTCTTTTACCTTTAGGATAAAATGCTGCATCTTCATATGATTTCTTAGGAACTAATTTTTTCCATCCTCTACCATCTACACCACTCTCTGTATCAAATCTATATTCCACAGATCTTCTATGAGATTCCATTATCTTTTTAAAAATAGGTCTAGTAGTTCTACCTAGACCTTTCACATCTAAACCTGTGCCTTTTAAATTAAATGTTATTTTCGCCCCCATCATCTCCACCTTCTTTTGGAATTTCGAAATCGATTAAATCTTCTTCTTTTATTTCTAGTATTTCACATATAGCTTCCTTAGATAAACTATACCCTATAGTTTGTAAATTAGTTATAACAGAAATAGTTTTAGTTCTTAAATCAGCTATAGTAGCATTTAATTTAAATTGCTCAACCTCATTAAGTTTTTCAGAATAAATAAATTCAGCTTTAGGATCAGAACCAAAGAACTTATTATCTATTCTTAAAAGTTTATTTAATTCATCCTTAACAAATTCTGTCATTTCCATTTCAGCCTTTTCTTTTTCCTTAGCATGTATTTCACCTAGAGCAAAAGAACCACCACTAATCATTTCCATAGTAAGTGTAGAACCTAATAAATGTCTAATTACTTTACCTTCTAATTTATCTCTAAGTTTTAAATGTATATCTATATCTAAGTCAGATAGATTGATATATTGGAAACCATCTTTAAGTGTACTACCAGGTATCAAAGGAATAGCTAATACTTTTCCTGCTGATAATCCAGATAATGCTTCTGCTTGTTTCTTTATAGAAGCTATACCTTCTGGTGTATCTCCTAATGATTTTTCATAACCGAATACTGGAATAGTAGTTCCGTATTTTTCTTGTATCTTTCTAATGTTGTTATCAAGATCCTCATATTCTAGGAAAGGTACTAACAAAGGAAACAGTATACTTCTTCCTAAGTAATATTTAAAATTCCTTCTATGATAAGTAGTTACAAATTTAGGCTCTTCTAAATCATACTCTTCATATAAAGTTAATTTTAAATTCCTATTAACATAATCAAATCTCAACATCTCTCTAGGTATTTCTCTTAATTCCCTAATAGAATAATCATCATTGAAACATACTTCATTTACTGTATAACCAAAGAACATTGCTTCTAATATACTCTCAACCATCTCATCAAAGTTTTCGATATTTTTCATTCTTTCTTGTAATGCTTTATCTTCAGTTTTTATTTTCCATTCTTTCCTTTTGATACTTCTTATTAAAGCTTGTACTGGAGTAGCTATAAGAATATTACCTAACATTCTCTCTACTACTTCTCTAGTTAATTCTACTTCGGAACTCGCATATACACGAGTTCCTATTATTTCATCTAATAAATCAACTTTTAATTTTGCTTTACTGTACTTAACTTTCTGTGCCATCTCATCACCTCTCTGTTAGTATACCACATTATTTACGAAAACTCACCTTACTATTAAAGATAGAACTTCCTGTTTGTCTCATTGCCATATCATTTAAATCTTTCAATAATGCTTTGGTAGATTGATTAGATCTTTCAATATGAATAACAGTTTCCTCACATTTTTGTTTCTCTTCTTCATCTTTATCTTTCTTCTTAGAATGTTCTCTCTTAGCTTCTTCTGTATCTTCTGCCGAGCTTTCTTCTCCTATTAATGAATCTCCTATGAAACTAGATAATGCAGCACCTGCTCCATATGCAGCACCTTGAATAAGTTCATTTGTACCTGCTGCTATAAGTGGAGCTCCAGCACCTGGAGTTGCAGGGTCTGCTGAATATGCCATACCTCTAGCTACGTCTCCTGTACCTTTTATTATTAATTTAGCTGATTGATGAGCTAACTCCATACCTATATCTTTTGCAAAATGCCCTGCCATCTCTGATAAAGATGCATTCTTAGTTACAAGCAATGCAGCTATAGCATCCTCTCCAGCTTGTGCTGATTTAGATATCACATCTTCTTTCATTTGAGCATTAGTTTTAACCTGGATATAATCTTTCTTATCTGCTTCCTTAGTTTTCTTAGCTTGTATCTTAGCAAGTTTCTCCATATTCTTAGCTTTAGTTTTCTCTAAAGTTTCTAATCTTTTATATTCACCAGCTGTAAGATCACCTTTCTCCCTTAGGGAAGCTATCTCTTCATCATTCTTCATTATAGTATCTTCTAAAGCTTCTAGTGCTAATTCCTTCATCTTTTCTTGATGATCAAATTTAGCCTGTTCCTCTTGGTTATATCTTTCCATATCTCCGATTGTTTTATCATCTTCTATTGCAGCTATTTTTTCATTGTATGCTAATAACTCTGAAGCTTCGTCATAATTTGGATCAACACCTTCTATATCACTAGCTTTATATGTTTTAGTTTTGGAGCTACTACCACCACTACTACCACCTTTCTTCCCTAGTCCACCTGTACCAGTTAATCCATTCTTATTTTCTTTTAATAAGTTTCCACCTTTCTCAAATTTTTCTTGAGTTTCGATTAATGACATATACATGTTACCAGTTTCTTTTACTCTAGCTCTAAAAAATTGTAATGCATTTAAAGAATAGTTTTTTTCTAATGCTTCTTTCTCTGCATAATATGCTTTCTCATCTCTTAATTTTCTAGCTTGTAAATCATCAAAGGCAGCTTTCTCATCCTCTGGTGATAAATGTTTGTATCTTATCGCTGCTGCTAATCCTATATATTTTTTACTCATAGCATTTATTGCATCATCATCAGTAGTTAAAGTTAAAGCATTAAGAATTCCAGTAGTAAACTTAGCTAGAATATCCATAGGCTTTCTCATCTTTCTTTCAAAACTTGATGTGAACTTATTCCAACTTGAAGTAAGTTCATCAGTAGCAGTAGAGAATGCCTTCTCTGTAGAACCAGCTGAAGTACCAATAGTTTTAACACTTTTATTAAATGTATCTAAGTTTCCAGCTAATGAAGTTACAGCAGTTATTGATTTCTTATTTGTAAATACTTGAGCTAAAGATATGTTAGCTTCATTAGATTTATCCCTAAGTAATTGCATTGCTTCTCTTACTGTTCCACCTTCTTTTATAAATTCACCGAAACTCTTGCTACTTATTTCCTTAAAATAAATACCAGCTTGTGATGTATTCTTATTAAGTTCCAGGAACATTGATGATAAAGAAGTTCCAGCTTTACTCGCAGTAACACCATTTTTAGTTAGTGCAGCTAGTGTACCAGTTACTTCATTGAAATCTATCCCTAATGATTTAGTAGTTGTAAGTAATGGACCTAATGAGTTAAGCATTTGGTCTACTGTTATCTTACCTTCATTTTGAGTAGCTATAAGTTTATCAGAAATTTCTATAACACTTCCAGCACTTTTACCATATGTATTCATAACTGATGTTAACATATCTACAGAAGTAGCTACATCAGTAAAACCAGCCTTAGCTAACTTAGCAGATACTTTTACTACATCTGTCATTTGATTTTTAGATACCCCAGATGATAATGCTTGGTAACCAGCTTCAGCTAATTCACTTGCAGCAATACCAGTTTCTACAGATATATCCCTTAATGCTTTCTTCGTAGTAAGAATTTCTTTTTTACTTCCACCAAATAATGTATTCATCTTAGCTAAACTTTTATTAAACTCAACATTACTTTTAAAAGCTCCTATTATTGCCTGTTGAATTGCCATAAATGTTTGAGCAATAGTTATACCTATAGGAATAAACTTAATCATATTTTTTAATCTAGTACTAAATTTAGTTGCACCTCTAGTATTATTAGACAATGCTTCATTGATACCATTTAGTTTACCCTTTAAACTATTTAATTTGTTTTCCATTTCATCTATATCTTTTAGCACTTTCTTTCTACCTTTTCTATCTTTACCTAATCCATCTAGTTTCTTAGTTGCTACTTCGATCTGATGTTCAAAAGAAGAAATATCTATTTCTATTCCTAATTTTATTTTTTCTAAACTCCCTTTATTAATCGCCATTTAAAAATCACTCCCTAATCTGTTAAAGATATTTTCAAATCCTTCAATATAATCATCACTCTCGACCTTAATAAACTCTCGTTTAGTTTTCTTTCTAACGTCAATTATATTTCTTCTCATATCTACACCACCTGGTGTATTAAGTAGGACTGATGCATCAAGTACATTTGATAACTGATCTAACTCATCTTCTCTAACTACTTCTATTACTTCGTACATATTGTCAAATTCCCTCTTAGTTAATTCATAAACTTCATTTAATCTATAGTTGTAAAATCTCATAAACTTACCAACCATAAATCTGAAATCTATAGTAACCTTCTTAGGCTTGATACCTAATCTCTCTTCTTGAGTTTCCACCCTTTCAGATTTTTTTAATTCTATATAATTCTTCAATATTAATAACTTAACTTTTCTATCAAGTAACTTAGGTTCTACTTTTTCTCCATCCAATACTGCTAAGTCTATTAATTTTT
>Ga0256827_10001154_pt1 | contig 16758 bp, 11 predicted proteins | sample CV84metaG_FD_185977 | JGI IMG/M metagenome (GOLD analysis project Ga0256827, IMG submission 185977) | Hydrothermal vent microbial communities from East Pacific Rise, Pacific Ocean - CV84 | ecosystem: Environmental > Aquatic > Marine > Hydrothermal vents | place: Pacific Ocean: East Pacific Rise... | reverse complement strand
GATTAGAAAACGAAAATATAAGCTACACACCTAATAAAAATATTCGAACACATGAAAAACAAGATATTACTTATTAGTATTTTTATACTTGCTTTAATAATTGGGGCTGCACAATTTGTTTCTAACAACAACCCTCTTTATGCTTTAAAAATTAACAAAACTTACTCAACCTTAAAACCTGAGCTAAGTAACTTTGCTATAAAAGATGTCGATTCTATCGATAAAATTATTATTGCTGACAAACAAGACCATACAGTAGTTTTAGAAAAAACAGAAGAAGGTTGGCGAGTTAATCAAAAATTTTATGCCCGAGAAGATGCTATTGCAAATATTCTTCAAGCCATTGGGAAAATGAGAATTAAAAGACCTATTTCTAAAGCCGAACGTAATCTACAAATTACTAGACTTTCTACTCAATCTAAAAAAGTAGTTATTTATCAAAATGGGAAAAAGGTTAAAACATACTATGTTGGAGGAGCCACACAAGATCAATATGGCACATTTGTCCTTCTAGAAGGTTCTTCTGTTCCTTTTGTTACACATATCCCTGGATTCTTAGGCTTCTTAACCCCACGCTTCTTTGCTTTAGAAGATTTATGGCGAGAGAACTTTATTTTTAAATCGAATCCTAAAAATATTACTTATGTACAAGTAATTAATCACGAAAACTCCCAAAACAATTTTACATTAAGCAAAGATGATAAAAATCAATTTCACCTTCTTGACGCTCAAAACACAGAAATAAGCAATGTTGATACTTTACAAATCCAGCGTTATCTTAATACATTTAAGAAAATTTCTTACGAAGCTATGACTACTCACATATCTGAACACAAAAAAGATTCTTTAATTCATTCTCAACCTTTTTATTCTATCACTATTAAAGCTGGTGAAAAGAATCAGCAAATTATTAACACTTATCATGTTATTAACGAGACACACTACGACGACAATGGAAACTTGTTAAAATACGACCCTGATAGAATGTACGGAAGTTTCAATAACAACACAGACTTAGCCACTGTTCAATTTCGAACTTTTGACAAAATCACTATCGATCCTAAATTATTGACAAAGGCTAATTAATTCTTTTTCGAATAAAATAAAGCCCTAGAAAACTTAATATACCGTTTATTATTAAAAGCTCGAAACCTATTTGGTAACTCGATTGAAAAATTATTGTACTGTATTTAATAGCAAAAGTTAATATTGGAGCAGCTAATAATACATAAACCGATTTTTTATCATCAATCTTAAACTTAGTAAACAAACCAAAAGCATATAAGCCAAGCAAAGGGCCATAAGTATACCCTGCTGCTACAAAAAGTAATTTAATAACATTATCGTTACTAATTAAATCAAAAACAATAATTGTCAATGCCAAAATTACAGAAAACATAATATGAATTTGTTTTCTTTTTTTCACTTGTTCCTTTGGATTATACTTCTTTTCAATATTTAAAATATCTAAAGAAAATGAAGTCGTTAAAGACGTTAAAGCACTATCGGCACTAGAATATGCAGATGCTATTAAACCAATAATAAAAACAATACCAAGACCAACAGGAACAGAAGAAGATGTAGAAATTTTAGCATATAACAAATCGGCTTTCTCTGGAACACTAATACCTGATTGTGCAGCATACATATAAAGCAAAGCTCCTAACGAAAGAAAAATTAAATTTACAGGTAAAAGAGTTAAACTAAACCAATACATATTTTTCTTGGCTTCTTTTGTATTTCTACAAGTTAAATTCTTTTGCATCATATCTTGATCCAACCCTGTCATAACAATAGTAATAAATGCCCCTGCCAAAAATTGTTTCCAAAAATACTGTGGACTTCTCCAATCTTCAAAAAAGAATATTTTACTATAATCAGAATCTTTTATAGTTTGTACAAGCTCACCTCCTGTAATATTCAATTCCTTAGAAATAAACCAAACTGTTACAACAACAGCTGTTAACATAAAAAATGTCTGTAATGTATCTGTCCATATTATAGTATTAATTCCTCCCCTAAAAGTATAAACCCAGATAAGTAGAATAGTTATTATTACAGTCACAAAAAAAGGAATATTCCATTGATTAAAAACGGTAAACTGAAGAACTCCTGCAACCAAAAACAACCTAAAAGATGCCCCAATTACTCTAGAGAGAATAAAAAAAGAAGCTCCAGTTTTATAAGTCACTTTTCCAAATCGTTGTTCTAAATAGGAATAAATAGAAACTAAATTTAATCTATAATACAGAGGCAATAATAAATTACTAACAACAAGATAACCTAACAAATATCCTAAAACCATCTGCATATAAGAAAACTGTGAGCTTCCTACCCAAGCTGGTACAGAAATAAATGTTACACCTGACAAAGAAGCCCCAATCATTCCAAAAGCAACAATATACCAAGGAGACTGCTTATTTGCTATAAAAAAACTACTATTATCATTCTTTCTGGAAGTCAAATAAGAAATCAACAGCAGAATAAAAAAATAAACTAAAATAACAGATAGAATTAAAGTCGATTGCATAGAAATGTTTTTAGACAAAAATAGATAAAAGCTTCAATCTACTTATTAATAAATCTATTGAAAATATTCACACAACAAATCTAATATTATAATAAATATTATTAACTTTAACACACTACATATTTCATGAGTAAAACACAACTATTAGTGCTACTCTAATTACTATGTAGACGTATTATTCTTAGAAAAGAGTTTTCTTTAACACTTTCTTGACAAGCAATCAAAAGTGTTTTTATAAAAAACTTTGTTAATAAGTTTAGTATTACCAAACCAAAAATGAGTAAATGGGAGTATCCGACCAAGAAGTAAAATTATTTATTGATGAGGTGAAATCTAATTCCACCTACGATTTTAGTGGTTATTCTGACAAATCGTTAAAACGAAGAATAGAAAGACTACTTATCGAAAACAAAGTCAATTTAAATGGTTTAATTCTGAAAATACGCAGAGATAATACATTTTTAGAACAAGTTGTTAAAGACGTTACTGTTAATACAACAGAACTCTTTAGAGACCCTGAAGTTTGGCAAGAAATAAGACATCGTGTTCTTAATAAATTAAAAGATTTACCTACAATTAACATATGGCATGCTGGCTGTTCTACAGGTCAAGAAGTATATTCTTTAACTATTATGCTAAACGAAATGGGAATCTTTAATAAGTGTAACATTTATGCCTCCGATTTAAATACCGATGTTCTAGACTTCGCTAAAAAAGGAATCTATAAATACCGTTTCAACCTTTCTTACCTCTCAAATTTCGATGAAGTTATTAAAGAAAACAAATACAATTATACAGAAACTACAGAAGTCAGCTACGACAAGTATTTTCAAATCGACAAAAAGAATGATAAGATAATTATGAATGATTTTTTATTAAAAAAACCATTCTTTGAAAAGATAGATCTCGTAAAAATGGAAAATCTATTTTACAAAAAATTTGATATTATATTATGTAGAAATGTACTTATCTATTTCAATCTAGAACTTCAAAATAAAGTTATAAATTTCTTTCATGACAATTTAACCACAAATGGGTTTCTTATTTTGGGTAAACACGAAAGTTTACTCGGCTACCCTGAAAACAAATTTGATAAAAAAGGTAAATTTTATAAAAAGAAAGATTTATAATATCTCTTAGTTTTCAAAGGGTTATAATCCCTGTCAAAAAAAATAATTAAAAACATTAACTTTTTTTTTTTACAATAAAAATATTGTTTAAATTTGCACTCGCATTTAAGGATTGACCTATGGTGTAATGGTAACACACTTGGTTTTGGTCCAAGCATTCAAGGTTCGAATCCTTGTAGGTCAACAATTAAAAAAGCCTTTCAAGAAATTGAAAGGCTTTCCTTTTATTTAATATTCTAGCTTATTCAGAAATAGGTTGCGCATAAGTTTCTACATCACTCTTTGTTATAGTATCGCCACAAAGAATAACCATGCGTTCCATTACATTTCTAAATTCACGAATATTTCCTGTCCAATTAATCTTCTCTAAAGCTTTTATTGCTTCTTTATCTATATTTTTAGTTGCAATTCCCGACTCTGAACAAATGGTTTCTAAAAAGTGCTCTGCTAATAATAAAATATCATCTTTTCGATCGTTCAAAGAAGGTACCTTTACTAAAATAACACTTAATCGATGATACAAATCTTCGCGAAATTTATTTTCTGCTATTTCTTTTTTCAAATCTTTATTCGTAGCTGCTAAAACACGAACATCTATTTTAATATCTTTATCGGAGCCAACTCTAGAAATCTTATTTTCTTGTAAAGCTCGTAAAACTTTAGCTTGAGCAGATAATGACATATCACCAATCTCATCCAAAAATATAGTTCCCCCATTAGCTTGTTCAAATTTACCTTGACGTTGCTTATGAGCTGAAGTAAACGCTCCTTTTTCATGACCAAACAACTCACTTTCAATAAGTTCCGAAGGAATAGCCGCACAATTAACTTCAACAAATGGTTTCTTGTAACGGGTACTTTTTTCGTGAATCCAGCGGGCTGCAACTTCTTTCCCTGTTCCGTTTTCTCCTGTTATTAACACACGAGCATCGGTTGGTGCAACTTTCTCAATCATTTCCTTTACAGACTGTAAAGCCTTAGACTCTCCAATCATTTGGTATTTCTTATTGACTTTCTTTTTAAGCACCTTGGTTTCTTTTACCAACTCCTTATTATCAAGTGCATTTTTAACCGTAATCAGCAATCGATTCAGATCGAGAGGTTTTTGTATAAAGTCGTAAGCTCCTTTTTGTATAGCAGCAACAGCCGTTTCCACATCGCCATGACCTGTTATTAGAATAAACGATTGATCGGGATTTTCTACCTTTACTTTTTTCAATAGCTCAATACCATCCAATTTAGGCATTTTAATATCGCTCAAAACCAAATCGTAATCATTCTTCATGATTAAATCGAAAGCTTCCTGCCCATCTTCAGCTAAATCTATTTCGTATTTTTCATATTCTAATATTTCTTTTAGAGCATTACGTATGCTTCTTTCATCGTCGGTAATTAAAATCTTTGCCATAATTGTTTAATGAATTTTATAGATTCCGAAAGTAGTAATTTTATTGAAAATAAAGAAACTCAAAATCATAACTAATAGGGATTGTTTTCTTGTATACAAGTATTTAAATTTGTACAAATATCAGAAAACAAAAAATTTATGGAATACAAAAAATATAAAGTTTCAGACGAATGTATAGGCTGTATGGCTTGTGTCGAAGTTGCAAGCGATAATTTCGATATGAATAATAACAATATTGCTTACCTAAAAAAACAGCCTTCAGCATTAAGTGAACAGTCTTTATGTAATGAAGCTCTAGATGTTTGTCCAGTGGGGGCTATATCTTCTGAAAACATTCAACAAAACTCTTCAGTTAAACCAATCTTAGCCTCATCTAACATCAAACAGACTTTAGATGCTCACCCTGAATTAAAGCCTATATTAATAGAGCTTTCTCCTATGTTTAAGCGTATGCAAAAACCAGCATTGTACAATACACTTGCTAAATATGCTAATTTTAAAGATGCTGCTAAAGTTACAGGAGTTTCTGTTTGTGAAATCTTGCATGCTATGAATAGCACTCTAGGAACAGAAGATGCCTTACATAAATCGATGCCAGAATGTTTAAACACAAGTCATGTTGTTAAATTAAATGGTGGTCAAGAAATAGATTGGGAAGAATCTAACGAACGATATATTTACAATTCAGAAAGTATGTCTAACTTAATTGAAAAGGTTTCTAATCTAGATTCTCAAGAAAATTTAGTAATTATTTCAATTGAAGAACCTATTGAATTGTTACGAGTTGTAGAAGGGCTTGAATTTAAATACAACATAGAAAAAACAAAAGAATATCGGATTTCTATATTCAATCCTAAAGTTGAAGAAAATATTCCTTGGCAAGATAGAAAAGATGAATTTGAAGTCATGGATGTTCGAAATATGACCTCCGACCCATTCGATATTTTAATTAAAAAGGCTTACGAAATAGAGGAAGACTTTGGCTTTATTCTAATACAGACTTTTGAGCCTACCCCCATGATAAATATGTTGGCCGAAATGGGTTTTGAATATTTGGTCGAGCAAAAATCCTTTGGTGAGGTTTGGGTATATTTCCATAAACTAGTGACCGATGGAGAAGATTCTGATAACGATTCTGAAAAACCAGAAGTGGTTATTCAATCGGCAACACCAGTTGCTTATCCTGTAATTATGCGCTTATTACAATCTGATAAGATTCAAAAAGCTGTTAAAGTAAAAGAATTGAAAGTTTGGGAAGAAACCGAAAAACATTTAGCATGGATAGCCAACGGAAAAGCCGATATTAGTTTTTCAGCACTTATTACTTCTGCCAAATTAAAAAAACATGATGTTAAGATTCCTGCTCTTTTTGTTTGGGACAATTTTGTAATTCTTTCGCGCGATTCGCAAGCAAAAAAACTCTCTGATTTGGAAGGTTACGATATTCATACACCACTTTTCGAAGAAGCTCCTCCTGCAAAAATCACAAAATATCTAATTCAAGCAAGTGGCTTAAATCCTGATAATTTCAACTTTGTTTTTGGAGAACCATTTGGTAGACCCGAGAAAATCTATTCCGATTTTGTTACGGGTCATGCCGATCATGTTATTCTTCGCGAACCGGAAGCTAGTTATGCTGTTAAAATAATGAAAGATAGAGGTATAGATATTGCCGAAATTTCTTACAATAAATTATGGAATCAGATTAACGAAGGTTTTGGAAGTTTCCCTAACGCAGGAATCGTTCTTAAAGGCGAATTTACTCGTAAATACCCAGAAATCACCCAAGTACTTTTAGATGAACTTAAGGATGCTATACAATGGGTAAACGATAATAAACAAGCCTCTGCAAACTTATCTTTCGATATGATGCGACAACCTACCGACAGAGTAGAGCTTTTCCTAGATCGTGTTAATTTCGAATATGTAGAAGGCGACAAACTAGTCAAAAAAGTTAAAGATTATTTCGATATTTTAAGTGCACAAGGCATTGTAGAAGCAAAAATTGATGATGAATTTCTATCTGCTTTTAAATTAGATAAATAATCATCTTTCAAGAAAAATATAATCAACTTCACGAGAGCTTTAAATACTTTCGTGAAGTTTTTTTATGCCTTTAGATTTGAATAATTCTAAAATTGTCTATTTCGAATTTTTCAATAACTTTATTTACCCATTCTTTTCTCACAACCCAATACAGTTCTTTTTCAGAGTTTATTAATTCTGATAAAATATTAGACCAACCTTTATTTTCAAGTTCAAAACGTCCAATTTCGTCTAAAACAATTATTTTATTATCGGAATTAATCGCTTTTTGTAAAAGCTTTATACCCCAATCGAACGCAGTTTGCTGAATATAAAAACGACCTATCTTCTCTGCATTTTCAATAATATCAGACGACATTAACAGCTGTTCTTCCTTTGTTTCAACATCCTGAATATAAAAGCTATGACGTTTGTTATCGACAAAAGTTCCTCGAGAAATTAAACCCAAAACCTTAACTCCTTCTTTTCTTAATTCTTGGATTTTATTCAAAAGAAAAGTAGTTTTCCCCGAATGCTTATTCCCTGTAATTATATTAACTTTTGACATTATTTTCTTGTTCAAATTTAATAAAAGCAAGGTATAAACTATCTGTGTATAAAAGAATATCGACAATTGTTTTAAAAGGTTTCTTTAACATCTTCTGAGGCTTAGTTACATTGGTCATAATTGCAGGAAGTGCCGAGAAAGCTAAGCCTAAAGCCTTATATAATTTAGAAAAACCCTTCTTATTTAAAACTGTTCTAATAATCGGATTTCGTAATTCTACGCTTATCGACGAAAAACCCAAAACAACTACAATAGCACGTAAAGTCATTTCTAATCCCACAAAAATACCATTGGGTGAAAAATAAACAATCTGAGAACCTTCTACATAGAACAAAGATGCTAAAAGAGTTAATATAAAGAGCTGTAACCAAAGTGCAGGACGCTTAAATTGTCGTGCTGCATTTTTATATCTTAACAAATTATAAACTAAAAAAACAGATGCAGATTCTAATCCCCAATACAAACCCCATTTGTTAATAATAAATAAAATAGCTACGACCGATAAAATATTAAATGCGAGAAGGTAAACAGAAAATTTTTGCTCTTTAGAAATTGAGAAAAAAGAATCGGCAAAGGAAATATCAAAGGTGGCAATACGAGGTTGTTTTTCTTTTTGCTCGAGGGCTTTTTTTCCTATCTTAAAACCTATTAAGGCAGACAGAATCCCCAAAACTAAATATATACTAACCAAAATCCAAACGGCATCCATCGGATTCACTTGTGTAAAGCTCAGTTGTTTCATTGCAAATTTATAAACATTAGAAAGTATTGCAACGGCATCCCAACCATAGATAATAAGCAATGTAATTAGTTTATGAAATAAGGCACTCAGAACAGCCATCATACCGGCTACGATATACGAAATTATATTTCTTCCCAATAAAAAAATAAAAAATTCCAAAAGTACTGCTTCGAAAAATATTCCGGTCATTGGTCCCAATATTACAGCCGAAGGCGAAATGGATTTCATAAGAGCTGCAATTATTCCTGCACGCCAAATCAAACCTCGCTCGGGCCAAATCTGAAGAATTGCAATAACAAATGTAACGGTAAAAACGGCCAACAAGGTTCCTGCAAATGGCAATTGAAGATTATGAAAGAAACTTCCCATAATTATCTCTACCGACGCCCACAAACTACCTACTACTGCTGCTTTTGTCCAAATGTCTTTATTCATATTTTAATTGCAAGTTTTAAATTGTAGGTTACAGGTTTCAAGTTGTAGTTTTTTCTTTTTTGTTAATTTATTCATTTTAATTTCTTAATATGTCTATCAAATCTTAAATCTAAATGTCTAGTATCTAAAATTTATAATTCAATTCGAAAGTTACAAATCGCCCTAAGGATACTTGGTCGGAGCTAACCATATGCTGTTCGTCAAATACATTCTGCACATTTAAACCCGCTCCAAAACCTTTATAAAACTGATATGCCAATCGAATGTCCAAGCCCACAAGAGCATCAACTACAAAGGTATTTTCTTCGTCTAAGAACAACTGACCTTGCCAATGCAAATTAGCAGATGAAGACCATTTTTTATTCGATACCATTGTGGTGAAATTGGCCATGTTTTCAGGACTATAAGTTAGGGTTTTACCCTCTAAGTCGGCTCGTTTTTCGAAACTTTTAATTTTGGATTCATTGTGTGTGTAATTAGCTTTAAAACTTAACCATTTTGTTAGATTATATTGTGCAGATAGTTCTGTGCCGTATATCTCTACTTCAGAAATATTTTCTTTCTGATAGATTTTCTTTCGTCCTCCAAAAAGGCTTTCACCAGTGGCTACATAATACATAAAATCGAAACCCATAGAATAGTAAATATTAGCTGTAGCTAAGAACTTTTTATGCGAGAATCGTGTTCCTAGTTCAATATTATTAATAGTTTCTGGGGCTAACAATGGATTTGCTTTTTTATATCCAATATTAATAAATCCAGTTCGAGTTAGATCGTCGAGAAAGGCTGTTCTAAATCCACTCGAAGCAATAGTATAAACATTAAATTGCTTACTAAAGTCGTACTGAAATGATAAACTTGGACTCCAACCTATCCAAGATTTTTGCTCAAATTCTCCTGTATCATCATTCATAAAATCGTTAATACCTGTTGTATCTTCCATCAAAAATGCCCCATCGTGGAAATTGACATAAGAAAAATGAACAGAAGCAATGCTTTTAAATTTCTTCGTTATACTAAATTCGTCTTGCAAATAAATATTTAGCTGATCAATTTTTCCTTTATTAATAATTTTATCGGTGCTAGTTTGGTATTCGTCTACACCATAAACAGAACCGTTTCGAACATCGGCACCCAAGCTAATTTTATGTGTTCCAAAGCTTCGGTTTACCGACAATAAAAGGCCATAATCTGTTCTGTCAGAATGCACGTTAATAAGTGTATAATTTCCTCGCTTCATTTTCTCGATAGTTCGTAAATACTGTTCTAATTGATAAAAAGTATTTACATCGATACGAAATTGTCCCAATTGAGTTTTATATTTCATTTTAAAAAAATGCGTATCGTAATCAGCAGTAGCACCATCTTCTAATAGAATTTTTGTGCCTTGTCCTCTGTGGTCGTTGTAAAAATTATATTCCAATTCAATAAAAGTTTTATCCGAAAATAAATAACCAACACGAGCATTTGCTGCTTGTTCTTGTACAAAAACTAAAGTATCGGAGCCTTCTCGTATACTGTCAGGAACAGTATTGTATCCATTACTTTGTAAGGCTTTTGTAGAAATCGAATAGTAGAAACCGTTTTGCTCGTCGTTAATTTTTTGCATTAACGAAAACTCTCCCCCAAGTGTATTATAAGTACCATAATAAGCTTTGGCTGTCCCCGACAGTCCTTTTTTGTAGGGACGTTTGGTAATAAGATTAATAGTTCCTCCCATAGAATTACTTCCATAAATTGAAGAACTTGGTCCTTTTACAGCTTCTATATGCTGAATATCGGAGCTAATAATACGATTCCAATTTACCCCTCCTCCGTCAGATTTGTTAATAGGTACTCCATCTATTAGAGTAAGTTGTCGACCAGGTTCCGAGCTAACAACACCACGCATAGTTACAACAGATTTACCAAAAATCCCAAATTGCCTATCAACAAAAAAACCAGTTGTATATTTTAAACTTTCATCAATTTTTTGGGTTGGTAAAGCTTGAATTTCATTTGCTGAAATATACTCAATTGTAGCAGGAATTGAATTTAGCAAACGGGCTGTTCGAGTAGCTGTCACTACAACTTCTTCGGTTTTGAACTGAGTATCGTTCATGGTTAGTTTTCCTAAATTGAGATTCTGTTTTTCTACCAAATCGATTTCTTTCTCGATAGTCGTTTTCCCTACAAAAGAGATCTGCAAATGATAATTTCCTGATTTAAGATTCTGAAACTTAAAAAGGCCATCGGAATTTGTAACTGTTGATAGATTTTGTTCTAACAAAACCACATTGACAAACGATAGTTTTTCTCCTTCAGCACTCTCTACAACTCCCTGTAAAGATTGTGCTGTTGAGCCCAAAAAGAGAAGGGTTCCCCAAATTAATCCAATTGTTTTTTTCATTTTCCTTTCCAATTCATCTCACTTTAAAAGTAAGAATCGGGAGGCGAACTCGTTTCCAAGAAAACCCTATCGGTCTATTATTCGTAGCTAAAGCCTTAGAATTACCAGACTCGGTTTAACCTCAAAAGAGGCACTTTTCAATTATTGAAATTCAAAGATACTTGAATAAATGTATTAACAGAAAGTTTCTTACATAAAAAAAGCCATCCCTTTTGTTTGGAATGGCTTTATATCTTATTTGAATCTAGTTATTATTCGTAAGTAGCTTCATTAGACCAAAATCCATGAAGATTACAGCCTATAGCAACTTTTACAGATTCTCCTTTTTTTACATGAACTAAATATGGGCCAAAAGTTGTATTTCCATTATTAGAATAACTCTCAGATGTTACTTCATTATTTGCATAAATCGAAACATTATCAATCCAATGTTCTTCTGTGTTAGGGTGAACAATACCTTTTGAACCAATTTTAACAAAAACAGGAACTAAACCTTCTTCATTAGCTTCTCCAAAAGTAATTTCAGGAGTGTGTTTTAATTCAAAATCAGTTGGATTAGCAGGATCTTTAATAGCCATAACCTCTCTGTTTACTATTAAATTACTAGCTTCTTCTGTTACAATAGCTTCAACTTTACCATCAACAACAGAAACTGAAGTTTCTTCACTAACTTGAATTGTTTCAGTTGTAGCATCCATAGTTTCCTCCGATGAAATAGTCATTGCAATACTTGGAGCAATTACTAATGCAACTACAGACATTAATTTAAGTAAAATATTTAATGAAGGTCCTGAAGTATCTTTAAATGGATCTCCAACAGTATCTCCAACTACAGCAGCTTTATGTGGCTCAGAACCTTTTCCATAATGAACTCCTTCGTGTTCAAAACCTTCTTCTACCATTTTCTTAGCATTATCCCATGCTCCACCAGCATTCGACTGAAAGATGGCCATAAGTACACCAGAAACTGTCACACCAGCTAATAAACCTCCTAACATCTCAGGGCCTCCTAAAAAGCCAACTGCAACAGGAGTAACAATTGCTAATAAACCAGGAACAACCATTTCTTTAATTGAAGCCTGTGTAGAAATTGCAACACACTTATCGTATTCTGCAACACCATCAGCCTTGTCAAAAATAGCTCTGTCTTCAGGAGTTGCTTTAGACATATCTGAATCGTATTTACGCATTACTTGTAAAGCATCTTTTAATGCAGGAATATCTCTAAACTGACGACGAACCTCTTCAATCATTGCCATTGCCGCACGACCTACAGCATTCATAGAAAGTGCAGAAAATACAAATGGTAACATACCACCTACAAATAAACCTGCCATTACAGTAGATTTAGCAATATCGATAGAAGAAATATTTGCTTGTTGCATAAAGGCAGAGAATAAAGCTAAAGCTGTTAAAGCAGCTGAAGCAATGGCAAAACCTTTTCCAATAGCAGCAGTTGTATTTCCTACAGCATCTAATTTATCAGTTCTTTCACGAACTTCTTTTGGTAACTCTGCCATTTCAGCAATTCCACCAGCATTATCAGAAATAGGACCGTAAGCATCAACAGCTAACTGAATACCTGTATTAGCTAGCATACCTACAGCAGCAATAGCAATACCATATAAACCTGCAAAGTGGAACGAAAGGATAATTGCAGCAGCAATTAAAAGAATTGGAATAGCTGTAGACATCATACCTACTCCTAAACCAGCAATTATGTTTGTTGCAGGACCTGTAACAGACTGCTTAACAATACTCATAACAGGTTTTGTTCCTGTTCCTGTATAATATTCTGTAATTTTACCTACTCCTAAACCAGCTAATAAACCAACAATAGTTGCAATAAACACACCTAAAGAAGTAAATGTTATTCCATCTAATTCCCAAGTTTCTGGTAAGAACATATTAATCATAAAGTAAGAAACCACAATCATAAGACCTGCAGAAAGAAATTCTCCAATGTTCAATGCTGTCTGTGGATTTCCTCCTTCTTTTACTTTAACAAAAAATGTTCCAATAACCGAAATAATAATTCCTGCAGCAGCTAGTGCTAAAGGTAACATTACAGCTCCTAATTTATAAGATTCGAAAGCTGGTAAATTAAAGAATACAGCTCCAAGAACCATTGTTGCAATAATAGAACCTACAAACGACTCAAAAAGGTCAGCACCCATACCAGCAACATCACCTACATTATCACCAACGTTATCTGCAATAGTTGCAGGGTTTAATGGATGATCTTCAGGAATACCAGCTTCTACTTTTCCTACAAGGTCTGCTCCAACATCGGCAGCTTTAGTATAAATACCACCACCTACACGAGCAAAAAGCGCAATTGAAGATGCTCCTAAAGAGAATCCTGAAATAATATTTAATATAGTTGTTAAACCATCTGTAGTATTAACATCGAACATTGTGCTATACAAAATGAATAGAACTGAAAGTCCTATTACACCTAAAGACACAACTCCCAATCCCATTACAGCTCCTCCAGAAAAAGCAACTTCTAAAGCTTTGTTTAGTGAAGTTCTTGCTGCATTGGTTGTTCTTACGTTAGCTTTGGTTGCGATACGCATTCCAATAAAACCTGCTAAAGCAGACATTAACGCTCCAACCACAAAAGATAAACCTACAAAAGCACTTGAGTTTGCTTCTGAGTTTCCTTTGAAAATAAGTAGAATTGCAACAGCTACTACAAAAATAGAAAGCACTTTATATTCTGCTTTCAAAAACGCCATCGCCCCATCAGCAATGTTTTTAGCAATGATACTCATTTTCTCATTACCTTCATCTTGTTTAGTTACCCATGCCGACTTAGCGAACATAAAGATAATTCCAACAACTCCCGCTAGGGGTAATAAATAAATTATTTGATCCATCTAATTAAATTTTAATGACTTACGTCTACTGTTTAATAATTTTAGCTGGCAAAAATAAACTTAATTATGTTCTACAACAACAAAAACTTATCATTTTTTACAATATGTTTAAATAATTGGATTAGTATACCTACTTTTGCAAATTGGGAAAGAATGGTTACGACGCATAATGTTAAGTTATCTTTCTCAATTTTATTAGATTATTAATTTTTATAAAAAACATAAATGGAATTAGATTTAACACTACCTTACAAAATAAAAGACATAAGTCTAAATGACTTTGGTAGAAAAGAGATTTTATTGGCCGAGGCAGAAATGCCTGGATTAATGATGCTTCGTAAAAAATACGGAGAATCTAAACCCCTAAAAGGTGCTAAAGTAATGGGATCATTACACATGACCATTCAAACTGCTGTATTAATTGAAACCATGACAGCTCTTGGAGCCAATGTACGTTGGGCCTCTTGTAATATTTTCTCTACACAAGATCATGCTGCTGCTGCAATTGCAAACGAAGGCGTTCCTGTTTTTGCATGGAAAGGCGAGACTCTAGAAGAATATTGGTGGTGTACAGAAATGGCTTTAACTTGGCCAGATGGTTCTGGACCAGACATGATTATTGACGATGGTTCTGATGCTGCAGGAATGGTTCATTTAGGATATAAAGCTGAAAAAGATTTATCGGCCTTAGACTTAAATGCGAAAGCCGAAGACGAAAGAGAATTAGCCATTCGCCTAAAAGCTTCTATCGAAGAAAATCCTACTAAATGGTCAAACATTGCTAAAAATATTATCGGAGTTTCTGAGGAAACTACAACAGGTGTTCACCGTTTATACCAAATGCACGAAAAAGGCGAATTATTATTCCCTGCTATCAATGTAAACGACTCTGTTACTAAATCGAAATTCGATAACCTTTACGGATGTCGTGAGTCTTTAGCCGATGGCATTAAAAGAGGAACTGATATTATGGTTGCTGGTAAGGTTGTGGTTGTAGCTGGTTATGGTGATGTAGGAAAAGGATCTGCTCACTCTATGAAAAGCTACGGTGCTAGAGTAATTGTAACCGAGATTGACCCAATTTGTGCTTTACAAGCTTCTATGGAAGGTTTCGAGGTTACAACTATGGAAGAAGCTGTTAAAGAAGGTAATATCTTTGTAACTACAACAGGTAATAAAGACGTAATTACAGCAAAACATATGTCTGATATGAATGATAAAGCAATTGTTTGTAACATTGGACACTTCGATAATGAAATTCAAGTTGCAGAAATGCAAGCCATAGAAGGTATTAGAAAAGAAAACATAAAAGATCAGGTTGATCAATACTACTTCCCTGATGGACACTCTATTATTCTTTTATCGGAAGGTCGATTAGTAAACTTAGGTAATGCAACAGGTCACCCTTCATTTGTAATGAGTAATTCTTTTACCAATCAAACTCTTGCCCAATTAGAAATTTGGAAGAAAAAAATGGAAGTTGGTGTTTACCGTTTACCTAAACACTTAGATGAAGAAGTTGCTCGTTTACACTTAGAACATGTAGGTGTTAAATTAACAACTTTAACCAACGACCAAGCCGCTTATTTAGGAATTCCTAAAGAAGGCCCTTATAAAGCAGATCATTATAGATACTAAGAGATTAGAAAATAATTCTTATATTGCAAGCCAACTACAATTGTAGTTGGCTTTTTTATTATTTATAGAAATATCCACCTTTGGCTAAGAAATTTAACATATCATTAAAGGAATCTCTCAAAGAATTTCAATTTTTTGGAATAAATACCATCCTTAAAGATTATCAATTATGTTTTCTAATAAATGATTTTTTTGATATTGAAACACATCTACTCAATACAGACGCCATAAATAATGAGCTTTCTGTTTTTGGTGATATTATTGATGATTTAAAAGTTCTATTAATACAAAATAATACTAATATCTTCCCCAAGTTAAGTACATTCGAATACTTAATTGTAGTGAACAATTCAAATACAGAATTTGCAAGTATAGTTAAGACTTTCGAATCAAATGATGAAATCTTGTATATTTCTAAAATTGAACCCAAATATATTAATACTAAAGAAGAATCTTTAATCCTTCAATTATTGAATATTCTTTAAAATATCTTATTTTATTTTGTAAAATAAAACATTATTCATACTATTGTAGTATAATTCTAAACACAGAATTCAAATAATCAAAATCACATACAATATTTTAATAATCAATCAACTTTTTTATGTATAAAAAAGAAGTCTTAGAAGCCAAACTTCTAGCTGATATCCGTTTAGTTGCCAAAGAACTAGGTGTTAAACGTGTCGAATCTTTCAGAAAACAAGAACTTATTTTTGCTATTTTAGATAAACAAGCAGAAGTTGAAGCTAAGAAAGAACCTATTAAGTCTCCTAAAGAGAAACGTCCTAGAACGCGTATTAAACAAGAACATAAATCACCTTATGTTAAAGGAGACAGAGTTCTTCCAACAGAAAGAAAAATCCAAACACAACCTTCTGAAACCATAAAAGCAGAAAACAAAAAAGTAGAACATCAAGCTCCAAAACAAGAGCCTGATAAAAAAATAATTCCACCACCTACTAACATTTCAGAAGAGAATAAAAAAACACCTACGAGAGATCTAAAAAAGCC
>Ga0256827_10001152_pt1 | contig 16779 bp, 17 predicted proteins | sample CV84metaG_FD_185977 | JGI IMG/M metagenome (GOLD analysis project Ga0256827, IMG submission 185977) | Hydrothermal vent microbial communities from East Pacific Rise, Pacific Ocean - CV84 | ecosystem: Environmental > Aquatic > Marine > Hydrothermal vents | place: Pacific Ocean: East Pacific Rise... | reverse complement strand
AATTATTGCTGATAAATTAGGTGTTGATGCAACCCTTTCAAGTCTAAGACGAGATTACGAAGGAGCATTTAGTTTTGAAAATGAAAAAGCCCTTGACCCACTAAACTATCTAAAAATCCCAAAAAATATCTACACAGGAGATGAGGAGTATATGGAGTTGGGTAAAAAATTATATTTAGAGTACTTTGAAACAAAAGAAAATGGAACATATTGGGTAGAAAGAGAGAAGTTTTTTTCTATTATTGAGATTGTTGATGGAGAGGTTAAGTATAAATTGAATCGGGTGGAGAAGTTTAACAGTAAGAGTTAACTATTTTTGTATTATAATATGTAAAATAATACATATAAAAGGTTGTAACTATGATAGCTTATACAAGAAATGAGATTATATCTGCCACAGATATGGCAAGAAGTTTTTCATCTGCATTAACAAGTATTTTAGAACAGACTAGAGAAAAACTTGCTATATCTAAAAATAATAAACTTCAAGCTGTTTTGATAAATATTGAAGAGTACGAGAAGCTTAAACGAGCCTATGACATATTAGAACATATAGAGATAGCAAAAAAGATTGAAGAGCGAAAAGATTCAAAAACTATCTCATTAGAAGAGTCAATGAGACGGCATGGTATCAGTTTAGATGAGCTATAAAGTAGTATTAAAAGAGGAAGCAGACAATGATTTATCTGAACTATCACACTCTCAAAAAATTTTAATATTTAAGCAGTTTAAAAAACTAGAAAACTCTCCTCAATTGGGAATATTACTAGGCAATAAATCAGGATATGACTTAACAGGATACAGAAAAATGTATGCAGATAAAAAGAAACTTCGTATTGTATATAGAATTATTGATGATATTATTGAGGTTGAAGTTATTGCAATTGGAAAGCGTAATGATATGGATGTTTATCGAAAAGCTAGTGAGAGAATTAATTAAGAGATAAATTGGTCGATAAATCGACCCTACACCAAAGCAATTTTATAGACGCGTAGGGTCGGTTTACCGTAATGCCAATGAAATAAGGAATTTATTCCCAAATATTGCGAGGCTAAAGCACTCGATTCCCTATATGCCAGTCGCATTTTCGGAATCGGAGTGTTTACACCCGAATAATAAATTGGTCAAAAAAAGCTTATTTCATTGGCATTACGGTTTACCGACTATATGCAAAAGGAAAATACAAGCAATGACCATAAAAGCCCACGCAAAAATAAACACCTTCCTAAAGATAACAGGACACAAAAACGGTTACCACACCCTACTCTCACGATTTGTAAAAGTGGCTCATCTATATGATACTATTAGTTTTGTACCCCAAGAGTGTGAAAGCTTTACTATTGAGGGGTGTGGAGATGTTCCAGTTAAAAGCAATACTATCTATAAATCTTTTTTAGCTATGAATATAGAGACAGATTTTTTTAAGCACCATAAAGTAGTTGTAGATAAAAAAATTCCAAGTGGTGCTGGTCTTGGTGGTGGAAGCTCGGATGCAGGGGCTTTTATGCGTCTATTTAATGAGGTTTGTGATTTAAATATAGATACCACGACTCTAGCTAAAATGGGTTCTACCGTTGGAGCTGATATTCCATTTTTTGTTTATGATTATGAGTTTGCAAATGTTAGTGGATTTGGAGAGGTTGTTGAGCCTTTTGAGGATGAGACTTTTGAGATTGAGCTTTTTATGCCTGATATTCATTGTGATACTCCTTTGGTTTATAAGACATTTAAAAAACATCTGTTCGATGAAATCGAACCTACATGTTTTGAGGGTTGGGAGAAGTTGACTACTAAAGAGGTTTTATCTAAGGTTGATGCTGTTGAGGCTAATGATTTGTATAGAGCCTCTTTGATTGCTTATCCACAACTTAAAGATGTGGCAAAAGAGGGATGGTATTTTTCTGGAAGTGGTAGTACATTTTTTAGAATTAAATCTTTTTAAAGCGAGGCTAAAGCACTCGATTCCATATATATAAATTTAATTTATGGAATCGGCGTGTTTACACCCGAACAAAATTTATACCAACAAATAAGCAAACTCTTCTACCCAATCTTCCCAAACTTTTGAGCCTTCTACATTTATCTTATTCTGTTGCATATCTTTAACCAACATTACCGAGAACTCTTTAGGTAGAGTCAATGAAAACTTTAGAGCATTATCTATTTTGTCTTTGCTAGAATTAGCTTTAATATTAGAGATAATCCCTGCAACCAAGGCAAATAGCACTTGACTATCATGCTCAACTTTCACCTCTTTACCATCTAAAAGTTTATCTATATTAGGAAGCCGATTCATAACCTTTCTAAAGCTCATAAAGGATGTGGCACTCTCGCTTCCTACTGCACCTGATATAATATCCATTAAAAGGGTGGGTTCAATACCTGATTTTAGAATTCTATTAACATATTCCCAAGAGCGTGGAGTTGGAAATGATTTTTGGTTTTTAGATGGGTCGAAATCAAAAAGTTTGGTGCTGTCATAGTGTAAAAAAGCGATAATAGAGGAGTCTATTCTATTCTCATAAGCCCACCCTTTCCAATCTTCAAAACTTACCTCCATGCTCAAATGAACAAAACGGTTTGCAAGAGGTGGTGGCATTCTATAAACTACCCCTCTATCACTCTCATTGTTTCCAGCAGCAACAATACTCCAACCCTTTGGTAACTCATAATCTCCAACTTTTCTATCAAGTACCAACTGATAAGCACTTGCTTGAACCGATGGTGGGGCTGTATTTATCTCATCTAAAAATAGAATCCCTTTAGATTGTGGATTATTGGGCAAAAAGTTTGGACTTGCCCACACTGCTTGGTTATTCTCTTGGTCAAAGAATGGAATCCCTTTTAAATCGGTTGGGTCAAGAAGAGATAGCCTTAAATCTACGAAATCTAAACCTTTATCTTGGGCAATCTGTTTAATAATCGAAGATTTTCCAATCCCTGGGCTTCCCCATACAAACACAGGTATTTGGCTCTCTATTAATTTATCTAGGCTTTTAGTTATATCTTTGGCTTTCATCTATGTTCTCCTCTTGTTCGATAAAATCGAACCTACAGTTTTTAAATATTTAATATGAACCAAATCCATATTTTTTCATAATAATCTCTAAAACAGGCTTTTTATATGCCCCTTCATGTCTAAAAACTTCATTACCTTCTGCATCAAAAAAGAGCTGAACAGGCATCAGTTTTAATCTATATTTGTCTCTTAAAATTAATCTCTCTTTTTGACCATCTACTGAATAGATTTGATAAGTTGGATGCTCTTCTAAAATTTTAGCAAAAAGCTTTGACATTGCTAAACAACTATAACAGTGGCTCATTCCAAAAGATATAATAGTCGGAGCTCCATTGCCTATCTTATCTGCTATATCTGCATACTTTTCTACTTTTAGAGTTTTAATATCTGTCATCACGCCCTCTTCCAATATCTCCTGAGCTTATACTATCAAGATAGGTCTGATTGGTAGTCATTAACATAATAAGTTCTGAATCTAAAGCAAACTGCTCTAAATAGATTAATTTTGTTAAAGGATTTATAGCCAAAGCTCGATTAAACTTATAAATATTCTTTTCACTTAATTCATCTAAAATAGCTTGTGGAGTTGATGGATTAGAGGCAATGTTCAAAATAACCTCTTCATCAGCATAAGTATAAAATTTCTCTAAAAGCTTTGGCTCTAAATTAAAATTTGAACTAAGTGGCAAAATAAAATCATCTCCATAGATGCTGTAGAGTCTATTTAACTGCTCTGTGGTCAACTGCTTATTAGAAGCCAATTTATAGTCTAAAAGCCTATTTAAACCAATTAACTGATCTGCCACATCTGCTATCTGCTGATTCTCTCCCATCATTGCCAAGGTCTCTTCTTTTAAATTGGCTTCAAAAATAATTTTTAATCTATTCTCTGTTATTTTTTGAAAAGTTAACAATGAGCCTACTATCTGTTCATCACTCTTTAGCAATTTATTAAAAAGTGTATCATCTAAACCACTATTTTGAGTCAACATAAGATGAATTGTATTATCAGAGTTATTATATATATGCTCTTGAACATCAAGATTACTTGCACTATTACATGCTAAAAAAATATTAATTCGTCTATTATTAAAACTAAGTAAATAACGAATATTCTCATAAGATATACTCTCATTTAATGCAATAATTTCACGTAAATTCTTTGGGCGTAATCCCTCTTTTTTACTCTGTTTTATCTCATAATTGGGCATTGTTAACATAGCATCTAAAATGCTCATATCCTCTGTATCTTTGATTATACTAAAAAGAGTAATAGGAGAGTATATCATTGCAGGGTCTCTAAAACTATTAGGTCTAAAAAAACGTTTTACAAAAGTTATAGTAACATCTCGATTATCATCATTATCATAAACCCCATCTGCACCCCAATCATACATCTTAAAAAGTTTTAAATATACCTCATCAGAAAAAGATTCATTTTTTAAAAGCCTCTTTAACTTCTCTTGATCATTAGATAACTTTAGTGACATCATTAAAGTATTTGGCTTTATATATTTAGTATAAAACTCCTCAAATTCTGCCAAACGTACCTCGGGAATTTTTGCATCATACAACTCATAAGAGATATCATCCTCTAAAGGTGTCATCATTGTACTAATTACAGTTAAAGCTATAGGTTGCCCTTTATACTTATCTGTATAATTTACACCTTGAGCTTCTAAAAAGTTGGTTAACTCTTCTGGGGTAAAGTTGGTAACACGACCCAAAAAAAGAACTGTACCACCTTGATTGTCTTTTATTATATTTTCTATTTTCATAATTAAATCCCATATTTGTAGGGTCTATTTAAATCTACCTTTATAATTGACACCATACAATAATTCTAAATTTATAATAGCACAAAAAGAGTAATTTACTCCTATTTAGAGTTACTTGTTCTGAATTAAAAAAAGCATTGGTAAGTTTTTAATAAATAAAAGTGTTAATATTTGTAATAATTATAATTTTAACTAATTAATACAATAGTTTTAAATTATAATATAAAGTGTAGTTTGATATAGTAACTTAAAATTACTATCAAAGGTCTATTATGCTTTTTTACTTATCTCTATTTTTAATCTTCTTATATTTTAAAATAGCTAGAGTTCATAAAAAGGAGGAGAAGTTTACAACTACCGTTCTTATACAACATATTATAGTTGCACTATCTGCATCTCTCTCTTATATTTATGGGTTTTCACATTTTACTCCATGGGGAGTATTAGGATTTTCATTTCTATTTTTTATAATTTCAGCATTAATTATTACAACCATTCAGTTGGGAATTTTTATTGATGGAAAACCTATATTAGGTATCAATAAGGTCTATAAAACAATGCCTATTTTAACAATTATTATCCTTCTTATAGCTCTGCTACAAACAATTTAACCACAGCTCATACATCAAACCCTACATTTTCTAATATTACAGTAGTAGGGTTGGCTTCAGCCGACCAGAGTACAATTATAGAAAAAAAAATTTGGAGACTATATATTATGAAAAGAAGAGACTTTTTAACCACCTCTGCTATTGGATTGGGTGCAATAGGTTTGGGTGGATGTTATAAAGAAGAGAACCGAACTCCTGATGGAGAAGTTAAAGTTCAAAAAAAGGTGACCCTAAAACTTGCAACCTCTTGGCCTGCACACTTTCCTATTATGGGAACAGGGGTTGATACTTTTGCTAAACGATGCTTTGAATTAAGTGGAGGAACATTAGAGATTAAAGTTTATCCTAAAAATATTTTAGTTCCTGCTCTGCAAGTTTTTGATACCACCTCTTTGGGTCAAATTGATGCTTTTCACTCAGGAGTCTATTACTGGAAGGGTAAAAACTCTGCTTTCTCTATCTTTGGTGGTATGCCATTGGGATTAACTAGCGAAGAGATGATAACATGGCTTAAATTTGGAGGGGGAATGGAGCTTTGGCGAGAGATGTATGCCAAGTTTAATCTCTATCCATTAGTAGGTGGAAGTACAGGACCTCAGATGGGAGGTTGGTTTAAAAAAGAGATAAATAGCTTGGCTGATTTAAAAGGGTTAAAGATGAGAATCCCTGGACTTGGTGGAGAGGTTATGAAAAAATTAGGGGTAAACCCTATTCTTCTACCAGCAGGAGAAATTTTCACATCATTAGAGCGTGGAACAATTGATGCCACCGAGTGGGTTGGACCAGCACTTGATAGAATGATGGGATTTGACAAAGCAGCAGACTACTACTATACAGGTTGGCATGAACCAGGTTCTATCTTAGAAATTACATTTAATAAAAACCGATGGGAACAGTTAAGCCCTGTACATCAAGCTATCATCACAGCTGTATCAGAAGAGATAACAGGAACAATGATTCAAGAGTTTCGTTATAAAAATGCCAAAGCTCTAGCAGATATGCCAAATAATGTAAAAATACGAAGTTTTTCAAAAGAGATAATCAATTCAGCAAAACTAGCTTTAGCAGAAGTATTAAAAATAGAATCTAAGAAAAACGTAGATTTTAAACGAGTCTTAGACTCATATAATAGTTTCACTAAATTAAACAAGAGTTGGGATGATATTAGCACCAAAAACTTCCTAAATATAAGGGCATAATGTTATAATCAAACAACATAATTAAACTATAGGAGGTCTAAATTATGAAAAAAACTATTTTATTATTAACAATACTAATAACAACAATCTTTGCAGATGGAGTTTTTTCGGTAGGAAACAAAAACTTTGGATTTACATTGGGGAGTAGTACCAATTTTAATGAAACGTATACTGTAGTAGGAGTTAATGTTAACTACTTTATTGCAGATAATATTTCTGTAGGAACTGATTACAAAGGTTTTTTTGGAGCTTCTCCAAATATACAGCAAGTTACTGTTCCTGTAACGTACCATTTACCTTTAGAAAATACTACCTATACACCTTATATTGGTGCATTCTTTAACCATACTTTTTTAGAAGAGCCTTTTAAAGATTACAATATATATGGTGGGCGAGCAGGACTCTCTATTCAGACATCAATTAACTCTTTTATGTCACTAGGATGGGTTCAAGAGTTTAGTAATGATGGAACAGATATAAAAAACCAAGGTTACCCTGAAATATCTGGTAGTTTCTCATTTTAAACTTCTTGATTTTGGTGCAATAAATTGCACCTTACAGAAATGCCAATAGAGAAGCTGTTACAGCTACATTTAAAGACTCTACACCTCTTCTCATAGGGATTGTAATTGAGTCAGATGAAAGCTCTTCAATCTCTCTGCTAACCCCTTCACTCTCATTGCCCAAAATAAAAACTGTTCTGTTTGGGTAATCTACATCTCTATAGCTTCTATTTACATGTGAAGATAGTGTAAATAACTTAGAGTTGTTATCTTTAAATCTTTTCAAAGTGCTTTTAAAGTTTCTACTTTTAATAATTGGAAGTTTAAAGAGTGTTCCTGCACTTGCTTTTATTACTAATGGGCTAATTTGAGCTGAATTTTTAGTTGGAATAATAATAGCATCAATATTTCCACCTGCACAAGAGCGAATAATCATCCCTAAATTTTGAGGATTATTAATGCCATCTAAAGCAATTACTCTAAAATTTCTCTTATGTTCCAAAAATTTTTCTTCACTTATCGCATGTTTTAAAACAATATCTAAAGCAACTCCTTGGTCTTGCTTTGCATTTTTAGAGATTCGAGAGAGAGCCTTTTTATCATGATAAGCTATCTCAATCTCTCTTCTTTTTGCAATTTGAACCATTCTGTCAAGTTGTTCCACAGATTTGTTGGAGTCTGAAAAATGAAGTTTATGAATCTCAATTGACTCATCTTCTAGAACTTCAAGAACAGCATTACGCCCATAAATTGTAATTATTTTATCAAAAAAAGATTTTTTGGCTAAATACTCTGCTGAATCTTTCAACTACTTCGAGTCTCCATTCCATGCAATAACCTGTTTACCATCTTCATTAACATTAACTGCTGGCATTCCCATAATATTGAATCCACCATCAACATAGTGAATCTCTCCTGTTACACCTGCACTTAAATCTGACAATAGATACATTCCAGAGTTACCAACATTATGAATAGTTACATTTCTTTTAAGTGGAGAGTGAGCTGCATTCCATTTTAACATAAAGCCAAATTCACCAATTCCTGCTGCTGCTAAGGTCTTAATTGGTCCTGCACTAATAGCATTAACACGAATTCCATCACGTCCTAAATCTTCTGCCAAATATTTTGTTGTCATCTCTAAAGTAGCTTTAGCAATACCCATTAAATTGTAGTTTGGAATATATTTTACCCCACCATAATAGGTTAAAGTCAATACAGAAGCGTTATTAGAGAGAACAGGTTTTAGCTCTCTGATAATCTCTATCAAAGAGTATACTGAAATATCCATTGCAATGTTAAAAGCCTCTTTAGAAATATCATAAAAACGCCCTGAAAGCCCTTCTTTTGGGGCAAATGCGATAGAGTGAACAATAAAATCTATCTCTCCAAAATCTCTTTCTATACTATCTTTTAGAGCTTTAATCTCTTCTGGTTTAGAGACATCACAAGGGTAAAAACCTGCTCCACACTCTAAATCTTCTGCTATTGGTGCTAGCTTTTTTTCAAAACGTTCGTTTAAAAAGGTAATCGCTACCTCTGCACCCTGCTCTCTACACGCTTTTGCTATTCCATAAGCGATAGACTTCTTATTTGCAATTCCAAGGATAATTCCTTTTTTGCCTTTCATAATCATTTGATTCTCTCCATAATTTAAAATAATTGCGTATTTTATCACGATTGAGATAGAATATTAATTAACTAAATCGTATTAAAGGCATATATCAGATGAAAAAAATATTGGTAATCAATACAGGTGGAACATTTAACAAAATATACAACCCATTAACAGGTACTTTAGAGATTGATAAAGAGGGAAAAGCACTGCAAGAGATAACAGATTTGTGGCTAAATAAATTCAAAATTATTAATATAATTGGAAAAGATAGTTTAGAGATGGATAAAAAAGATAGAGAAGAGATTGTTAAAACCATTAAAAAACATTCTGAAAAAAGAGTTATTATTGTTCATGGAACAGATACTATAGATGCTACAGCTAAATATATAGATAGAGCTGAATTGAAAAGAGAGATAATATTAACAGGAGCAATGATACCTTATAGTATAAACCCCGTAGAGGCAACAGCCAATTTTGCATCAGCTTATGGGTACATCCTTGGGGTTAATCGAAAAGGAGTTCATATCTCTATGAATGGAAGAATTGAAAATTATAAAAGAGTAATCAAAAACAAAGAAAAAGGATATTTTGAAAATACAAAATAATTTTACTCTTTTATAAAAAGGTTCAACGACATATTAAAAAAATATAACAATATGTAGCGTTCTAGACATTGGGTTAGATAGCCACCTCTTTTCAAAGGCAACCATACTAATTCAGGAAATAGGGGAGAGCTAGAACGCCACCTATATGTCGTTGAGATACAATTATAATAGATATTAACTTAAAGAAACATTAGATGTACAGAAAAAAACATAAAATATTAAAAAAATTTCATTTTTATTAAAAATATTAAATATTAGGGGTTAATATTTTTATTTTTTATCTAATAAAGCTATACCTTCTCCCCCACAATGTAAATAATATTTCGATATAATCCACACAATTTACCAAACAAGAGAAAATAATGAAAAACAATAGTATATATATCCCAAAACCAAGCCCTCATGATCCTGATAATAATGGTCACTTTGGAAAGTTTGGGGGTCGTTTTGTCCCCGAGACCCTTATGCCAGCACTTGAAAAGCTACGTCTTGATTATGAAGCTGTACGATTTGATAAAGAGTTTTGGAACGAAGTTGACTACTACTATAAAAACTATGTTGGTCGCCCTTCATCTCTCTATTTTGCAGAGAACATTTCAAAAGAGCTAAATGCAAAAATTTATCTAAAAAGAGAAGACCTTAACCATACAGGGGCACATAAGATTAACCACTGTGTGGCACAAGCTATTTTAGCAAAACGCTTGGGTAAAAAAAAGGTAATTGCAGAAACAGGTGCTGGTCAACATGGTGTAGCTACTGCCACAGTCGCTGCGTTGTTTGGTTTAGAGTGTGAAGTCTTTATGGGTGCAAAAGATGTTAAGCGTCAAGAGCTTAATGTATTTAGAATGAAACTTCTTGGTGCAAAAGTACATGCCGTTGAATCAGGAAGCAAAAGTCTTAAAGATGCAATGAATGATGCGATTCGTCATTGGGTAACAAATGCAAGAGACACTTACTATATAATAGGAACAGTTGCAGGACCTCACCCCTACCCTATGATGATTAGAGATATTCAATCTATTATAGGTTGGGAAGCAAAAGCTCAACTAAATATTGTAGAGGGTTGTCTGCCTGATAAAGTAATTGCCTGTATTGGTGGTGGTTCAAATGCTCTTGGTATCTTTAACCACTTTTTACAAGATGAATCTGTAGAGTGTATAGGAATAGAGGCAGGAGGTCTTGGATTAGATAGTAAGCATGGATGTTCACTAGAAAAAGGAAGCCCTGGGGTTCTTCATGGTCAACTTAGCTATCTACTTCAAGATGAAGATGGGCAGATTCAAGAGGCACACTCTATTAGTGCGGGTCTAGACTACCCAGGAATTGGACCAGAACATGCTTTCTTTAAAGATAATAATATTGTAAAATATGACCACATTACCGATGATGAGGCAATAGAGGCTTTTGTATGGCTTTCACAAAAAGAGGGAATTATTCCTGCATTTGAATCCTCTCATGCCATTGCCTACTTAAAAAAGATGAAAAAAGAGGATATAGAAGGTAAAACAATTTTAGTGAACCTATCTGGTCGTGGCGATAAAGATATGATACAAGCACAAGATATTTTAGAAGAGCAGTTTAAATAACCTCTAAATTTGTAGAGATACTCATAACTAATGAATATTTGTCGTAGGGTTGGCTTTAGCCGACCATATTCTAGCAAATTCATTAAAATATGGTTGGCTAAAGCCAACCTACAAAAATATAATTTTATAAAACCCAAGGAAAAAAATGAATTTTGAATTAACCATTAACCCAATAGAGAGTGTAGAAGCAGATATAGAGCTAATTATTATTGTAAACAAAGATTTTAAACACCAATTTATACAAGATAGAAAACTATTAGAAAAAGTAGGCTTCTCTGCAACACAAGATGAGATCTGTCTATTAATAGAGAAAGATAGACTCTATGTAGGAGCAGAAAATATAACTAGTAGTAATATTAGAACAGCTATCGCTTCTGCTATTAGAGCTTTGGCATCAACAAACTATAAAACATTAAAAATAGCTTCATATATGAATAATCCTAAATGTACAGCTGTACTTAGAGCCATGGCAGAAGGATTTGGTTTAGGAGCTTACAATTTTGATACCTATAAAACAGAAAAAGCTAAACAGCCTATTGAAGATATTACCATATCACTAGAGGAGTACAACGGGTATAGTCTAGATATTGAGAAGTGTGCCATTGCTCTTAATAAAGGTCAAATAACCGCAGAGGCAACAAACTTTACACGAGATATTGTAAATACTACTCCAGAAGATTGTTACCCTGCTATTATGGCTGATATTGCTAAAACTCTATCAGAAGATAGTACACTAGAGTGCAAAATTTTAAAACCAAAAGAGTTAAGAGCTGAAAAGATGGAGACCCTATTGGCTGTAGCAAGAGCAAGTCGTCATAAACCAAGAGTCATTCATCTCTCACATAAACCAGAAAACCCAAAAGCAGTTATTACATTAGTAGGAAAAGGTCTTACTTATGATTCAGGAGGATTGAGCCTTAAACCAGCTGATTTTATGGTTACAATGAAATCAGATAAGAGTGGTGGTTCGGCAGTACTTGGTATTATGAAAGCTGTAAGTGAAATGAACTTAGATGTAGAGGTTCATGGTTTTGTAGGAGCTGTTGAAAATATGATAGGTGGAGATGCTTATAAACCTGATGATGTATTGGTTGCAAAAAATGGTAAAACCATCGAAGTAAGAAATACAGATGCTGAAGGGCGTTTAGTTTTGGCAGATGTGTTATGTTATGCTCAACAAGAGGTAAAAGCAGATTATATATTTGACTATGCAACTCTTACAGGTGCTTCAGTTGTGGCTGTGGGTCACTACACATCAACTATTATGGGAAATAGTGATGAGGTAAAAGATATGGTGATATTTGCATCAAAAAGTTCAGGAGAACTAGCAACAAAACTGGACTTTAACAACTATCTTAAAAAAACGTTAAAGAGTGAAATAGCTGATATTTGTAATATCTCTAACACCCGTTATGGTGGAGCAATTACAGCAGGTATGTTCTTGAACGAGTTTATTGAAGATGAAAACAGAGATAAATGGTCTCATATTGATATTGCAGGACCTGCATTTGTAGAGCATGCTTGGGGAGAGAACCCTCATGGAGCATCTGGAGCAGGTGTAAGAATGACACTTAGAATGTTAGAGAAGCTGGCACGAGGTTAATAGTTATTTATCTAGTTCCAACGTTCAACGTTGGAACTAGAAATAAGATCTAATATTATTACTTTATAACACATTTAATAAAAAAATACTACAATGCTATATGAAAACACTTCTTATTAATAAAAAACATTTCAAACTTCTCTTTTTTAGCACGGCGATTGTAGTTTTTATATTAGCTACCGTAGGTAATGATCATATTCTTATTCATCATGATTATGCTGATAAAATTAAACATATAACTGCTTTTTTTACCCTCTCTCTTCTTCTTAATCGTTCATCATCAACTATTAAACATCGTCTTAGAAATATGGTTGCTTTACTTTTTTTTGGTTTTTTAATAGAAGTAGCACAATATTTTATACCCAGTCGAGATTCAGATTGGATGGATATTCTTGCTGATTTTGTAGGAATACTACTATTCCAATTAAGCTACTCATTTTTAAAAGCCGTACAGCAGTTAAAAAATAGAGTAAAATTTAAAACAAAGAGCCTATAACCAACATTTGGCTAGAATCCCATCAATATTTATACACAAGGAATACCATGGGATTAAGCATCGGACTTGTAGGCTTACCAAACGTTGGGAAATCAACCACATTTAACGCTCTTACCAAAGCACAGAACGCAGAGAGTGCAAACTACCCTTTCTGTACTATTGAACCAAATAAAGCAGTTGTACCTGTACCAGATAGCCGTTTAGATGAACTAGCTAAAATTGTTAACCCTGAACGGATTCAATTTTCTACTTTAGATTTTGTAGATATTGCTGGTCTTGTAAAGGGAGCAAGCAAAGGTGAAGGATTAGGAAATAAGTTTTTATCGAATATTCGTGAAACTGAAGTTATTTTACATATTGTAAGATGTTTTGAAGATGAGAATGTTGTTCATGTCGAGGGTTCTATCGACCCAATTAGAGATGTAGAGATTATTGAACAAGAGCTACTATTTGCAGACCTTGACTCTATTGAGAAACGAATTATGACACTAAGCAAAAAAGCACGTGGAAATGATAAAGATGCTAAAGCTCAACTTGTTGTAGCAGAAGACCTTTTAGAGCATGTTGCAGAGGGAAATCCTGTTTCAAATTTTGCTGATATTGAGTCTGATGGATTTATTGCTATGAACAAAGATTTACGTCTTTTGACATCTAAAGAGATTATGTATGGTGCAAATGTAGATGAAGATAGCCTAGAAGAGGATAATGAGTTTGTAACAAAACTAAGAGCCTATGCAAAAGAGAGAGACTCCGAAGTTATCAAGCTATGTGCCAAAATGGAAGAAGAGATGGTAGAGTTTGACGATGAAGAGAGAGAAGAGATGTTGGCAGACCTAGGAATAGAAGAGAGTGGACTTGACCAAATTATTCATAAAGGGTTTAATAAACTTGGTCTACAGAGCTACTTTACAGCAGGAGTAAAAGAGGTTAGAGCATGGACAATTAGACAAGGAACAACAGCCCCAAAAGCCGCAGCTGTAATTCATAACGATTTTGAAAAAGGATTTATTCGAGCCGAAGTTATTGCTTATAAAGATTTTGTTGAATTTGGTGGAGATAATGGAGCAAAAGAGGCAGGGAAAAATAGACTTGAAGGAAAAGAGTACATTGTTCAAGATGGTGATGTGATGCACTTTAGATTTAATGTATAACATTGGGGTTAAAAACCCCAACTAAAATTAAACTATTATTTAAATGTAACGTCACCACTCTCAGTAATATAATGCTTTTTTCCATCACTATCAGTCAATGTATAATTGGTAACAAATTTTGCTGTACCAACACCCATATCATCTTCATCCTCCTCATCTATATCTGCATAATAAGATTCTGGACAAGTTGTACTTATTCTATCATTATCATCACCTTCCCAATCTATTAAATCTTCTATACTCTCTTTATCTGTAAGAGTTAAAGGCAGAGGAGAAGGATAAATTTCAGTACAGTCATATTTTATAGTTTTTCCATTTTCTGTACCATTTATATTATGATGAACACTACCATCTTTATAATTATAGGTATCAACTCCTGTTCCTTTCATTTTATTTGTATTAAATGCATAAGATTCTACTCTATCAAGTTGAGTAATAGTTAACGTATTTACTCCTGCTACAAGTGCATATTCTCCAAATATAAAATCACTTTGTGTTTTACACATAATAGTAATATCTCCATCTGCTGCATATTTAACATCATATGTTGTATCTTCAAATGTAACAGCTTTAGGATCACAAACTGTATTTGTACTTACAGGAACTAATATCGAAGATAAGTTAGAAGAACCATTATTGCTAGAGTTGTTACTTGAACCATTATTACTTGAACCGTTATTACTAGCATTGTTACTAGAGTTATTTGTTGAATCTCCTTTTGGAGAATCAGAACTGCCACATCCACTAAAAGTCATTGCTCCAAGTAGTAAAGTTGTTAAAATTAAAGATTTTTTCATATTAAACTCCTAATATATTATTTTAAATTAGTATAGATAAACATTATCTACCTATTAAAATAATAACATAAGAAAACAATAAAATACTTAAAAATAGATTACTAACCTTTTTTTAATACTCAAGATAAATTAGATTAAAATTATATTTAGAGTTTAATGATAAAATATATAAAAAAGGTCTTTTTATGTTTAAAAATATTCTCTACATTATTACATTATCTATATTTTTAGGATGTGGAGGAACAAGCCAACATGAACCACGTGAAATAAAAACGCTCTACTTTAAAGGTTCTGCTACCAATGGCATAGATTACCAGTGTGGAGAGCGTCAAGGTGTCTCTAAAACATCTAATGAAAGGCAGGGTTCAATTACCTGTGTCTATGCCCCAATAAAGTTATATTTGGGTTCTCTCTATCTAGGAGAAGTTACCAATATTACAAACGAACAGAGTATCTATCCACAAATGCTTATTCCCTCGTTTGATGGAGATTTCAATAATCCAGAACTTCTTAAACTGACCATACTGCTACAGTCTCTTAATGATAACCAAAACAGTAACCATATTAATATCTCACAAGAGACAAAAGATAAAATTACCCTAACCACACTAGATGGCTTAACCATTAATCAACTCAACCAAGAGATAGAGAAGATGGGATTTACCCCTATTCCAGAAGAAGAGGCAAAGATTAACTTAATTTTAAACTCTGAAAATACCAATAGTGGAAAACCAACCATTCTACCATTTGAAGAGGATATTTCAACCAACCTTATGGTGGGTAGCACAATTGGGCAACTAACCATTGGTTCGGGCGATGGCACACTACACCACCCTTTTTTACTACAAGGCAGAGGGGCAGAGAAGTTCTTGTTAAATGACAACGGAAAACTTATCTTAACACAAAGCCTAGAGTTAGAAGATGAGTACAACCTAACCGTTACTGCCACCAATGAGTATGGCTACAGCACCCAAACCATTAAAATTCATACCATAGATGGCAACAAAATAGGAAAAGCCCAAATGGGTAGATTAAAAGGGGCAACAGTTGAGCTTTTTAAACTAAATCGTGATGGCTCAAGGGTATTGGTAGGAACAATCACCACCAAGACCACAGGAAGCCTCAACCAAATAGGCAATTTTGACCTTATGACCAATCTAATGGATGACCATCAGTTTTATATCTATGAAGTAACAGGTGGAGTTGATGTAGATAGTGATAATAATGGCATTCAAGATAGTAACAGCACCCCCAATCAAGGTGTTATGCACCTGATAACCAAAGGAATTTGGGTAAAAAATGCGATGCAGAAGATACGAATTACCCCCCTTAGCGAAATACTCTATATATACACAATAAAAAGCATGGAATCGGAGGCTTCAGCCCCGAAAAAGAGTCTTCAAAGATTTAATTATAGTCAACTAGAAGAGCAACTAAACCACCACGCCACACTGCTACTAAAAAACTCTTTAGACTCTGACCAAGCCATTAATGCCCAAGATATTACATTTTTTGACCCCATCAACAACCAAAATGCTCTCTCTGATACCCTAACCTATAACCACACCTACAAAAGCATAATCAATAAAATCAGAGCCAATGACCCAAGCTATAAATCTAATATTTTTTCAGCATACATCGTTGACTCATTTCAATCCAATGCCATAGAGATTGTTGGTTCAACTATCTATACCATAGATATGATGAAGAGTGGAGAGTTTAGAATTTACGATTTAGAGACAAAAAAGCTTATAGGAAAACTAAAACTACCCAATACCCCTGTGGAGGAGGATAGTCATGTGATTTATGTGA
>Ga0256827_10001151_pt1 | contig 16781 bp, 14 predicted proteins | sample CV84metaG_FD_185977 | JGI IMG/M metagenome (GOLD analysis project Ga0256827, IMG submission 185977) | Hydrothermal vent microbial communities from East Pacific Rise, Pacific Ocean - CV84 | ecosystem: Environmental > Aquatic > Marine > Hydrothermal vents | place: Pacific Ocean: East Pacific Rise... | reverse complement strand
GGGAAAATAAAAGATATCGATAGTGCCATAAAAGGTGCAAAAGATATTATCGCAGAGAGATTTTCAGATACAGCCAAAGAGAGAAACATTGTACGAGAGATGACTCTAAAGCATGGTCAACTAGAGGTAAAAGCAGGTAAAGAATTTGACGAAAGAGGAGTATACAAAAACTATAAAAAGCATACAGAGAGAGTAGCATTTATCCCCTCTCACCGTTATCTTGCTATCAAACGAGGAGAAAAAGAGAAACAGCTCTCCGTCAAAATTACTATTGATAGTGATCGCTACCTTGATACCCTAAAACGCTATAAACTCCGTGACTATATGGGCAGTTCAAAACAACTACTTTTTGAAGCCTACAAAGATGGATTTAAACGACTCCTATTCCCCTCTATAGAGAGAGAAGTATCGAGCCTATTAAAAGAGCGTTCAGATCTATCAGCAATCGGAGTTTTTGGTAAAAATCTAACCCAACTCTTGATGACACCACCTGTAGTAGGAAAAGTACTTTTGGGTGCTGACCCTGCTTATAAGACAGGTTGCAAACTGGCTGTGATAGATGAGAATGGAGCTTATTTGGATCATGCAGTTATCTACCCTACTGCTCCTCGAAGCGACTATGATGGGTCTCGAAAAAAAGTTTTGGAGTTAGTAAAAAAATATAGCATTCAAGGGGTAGCAATAGGAAATGGTACAGCATCAAAAGAGACACAAGAGTTTTTTGCCAAAATAAACAGAGAGCTAAGAGGTAAACTCAAATATACAGTCGTCTCTGAAGCTGGAGCATCGGTCTACTCTGCTTCTAAAATCGCATCTGATGAGTATCCCAATCTGGATGTTACTATTCGTGGTGCAATCTCCATAGCAGGTCGTGTTCGTGACCCAATGGCAACACTAGTCAAAATAGACCCAAAATCTTTAGGGATTGGACAGTATCAACACGATGTTGACCAAAAATTATTAGAAAGAAAACTACATGATGGAGTAGAAGATTTAGTAAATCGTGTAGGGGTAGATGTCAATTCAGCATCAGCATCTCTTCTCTCTTTTGTAGCAGGGGTTGGCTCAAAAGTAGCTCACAATATTGTAGAGTATAGAGCAAAAAATGGTATTTTTAGAAGTAAAAAAGAGCTTCTTAAGGTCAAAGGAGTAGGAGCAAAAGCATATGAGCAGTTAGCAGGATTCATTCGAATTCGAGAAGGTGAAAGTCTCTTTGACAATACGGGAATTCACCCTGAAAGTTATCATATAGCCATAGAGCTTGAAAAAATTTCTAACTGGTCAGATACAAAAACATTGGCTCAAAAACTAGGAGTTGGAGAGGTAACACTCAAAGATATTATCAAAGAGCTAAAAAAACCAGGATTTGATCCTCGTGAGGAGCTACCAAGTATACCATTTCGAGACGACCTAACAGATATAAAAATGCTTAAAGAGGGGACTATCCTCTCTGGAGTGGTGCGAAATATTGCTGACTTTGGTGCATTTGTAGATATTGGTCTCAAAAATGATGGGATGATCCATATTTCACAAATGAGCCAAAAACGAATTACTCATCCTCTAGAGATTCTATCCGTTAATCAATACCTAAATAGAGTAGAAGTTATCTCGATAGATAAAGAAAATGAGAAGATTGGCTTAAGTTTAAAGAATATCTAAATAAATTTAAATAGTTTTAAATAAATTTAAATAAATTTTTATTTAATTAAAGATATTATTATGAATTATATTTACCATTACCTAATATCTATTATATATCGGAGAAGTTATGCTCAAAAAAATCTTACTTATATCTATACTATTTTCAACACTACTCAATGCAAAAATGTATAGTGACATCAAATATTCAACATTAGATTATAAAGATAAGGATATAAATAAAAATTTCAAACTAAATGGATATAAGCTCTCTATAGGGTATATGTCCGAAAACTTCTCTTTTGCAGACGTAGGAGTGGAGAGTAGTATTGCTACTGACAGAGGTACAAAAATACCATCGATAACACTAGAAGACGAGACTGTGATAACAGATGCCCATGTGGATATTGATTTTTTATATGCTGTGCATCTAAAGATTACAAGACCTATTGTAGATATTCTATATGGAAATTTATATTTTGGTTTAGATTATGCAAAAATTAGCTCTTCTGCAATAGGAAACAACAACTCTAGTAGATGGGAGGGTAGCTACTCTTATGGTATTGGATTAGAATATTGGATACCACTTGGTGTATCAATCCAACTAAACTACATGAGCTACTTCAACAATCTTGATGCTATGGAGTTTGGATTTGGACTTAAATTTTAAAAGGGGACAAAAATGTCAAAAAAAACTGTTTATATAATTCTGTTATCTTCACTACTATTTATTGGTTGTGGTAGTGATAGTTCAGGAGGAGGATTCTCAAAATCTTTATCACTAACTGAGGAAGAGGAGATAGTAGCCACAGAGGAACAGCAAGATGCAGTTCCTGATAAAAAAGAGTCATATTTAGAACCTGAAGTAAAAATAGGTGTTCTACTAGATAGTGTAGTCTCTGATCTTACATATAGAACAATTTCTGAAATTGAAGAGAGAGAAGATAGAACTAACTCAAGAGGAGAGTTTGAGTATTATGAAGGTGATAAGATAGAGTTTTCAGTAGGAGATATCATCCTCGGGGAGATAAAAGCAAAAGAGATCATTACTATGAGTGATTTTCCTTATCCTATTCAAGTTGCTCAATTTCTACAGACTATTGATAGTGATAACTTTGCAGAAAATGGTATCGATATAACTAGAAGACTTAGAGATAATGAACTTCTTAATATAACAACACCTAAAGAGCTAAATAGCTCTCTATTTGCCAAAGAGTTAAATATTCAAGACTTTGATGATTCAAGCAAAAATAATTTTTTTATGAAAAATCTTATAAAAAAATCTCGATTAAAATATCGTAAAATTGTACCAGAGCTAATTGCTTCTCAACATAAAGAGAAATCTGAAAGATTAAAGAATATTAAAAATAATAATTCTGAACTGTATAACCAAATCACTAATGTAGATGTAATAGTAACAGAGGAGGTAAATAGCACAAAAGAGCTTAACACGACAGAGGAGATAAATAGTACAATCAAGCTTAAGAGACTTGATAGCAGATTAAGCTATAACTTTTATCAAAAAATATATAGAGAAAAACTGGAAGTAGAGACAGAAATTACAAAAAGTGAAAATTTTTCTAATATGTTGGCAACGAAATATGCTGATAACTATCTTCAGATAACTCAAATGATTATAGAGACTATACTCTATACAGATAACTCACAAAGAGATGTAAAAAGAAAAATAATGGATAACATAAAGAGTATCCCAAATACTAGTAGTAGTATGAGTAGTGCAACAGAAAATTGTCTATCTACAATCTCATTTAGTGAGGATAATCGATCAAAAGAGGCTAAAAAAGTAACCTCTTGTATCTCAAATAGTATTCTAAATAGCTCCATTAATTATATACCTAAGCTTATAAATCAACCTGATATTACAAAACAAAACATTATCGTAAAGAGATACCTTGACCTATATTTCTCTTGTGACAATCAAGAAAAGAACTGTCTATTGAATCTATTTAATAATAACTCTACAACAGAAGATCAAATAGAATATATTGCATCTCAAAATGGAATTGCCAATAGTAGTAGCTCCAATACATATGCAAAGGCAAAAGAGAGTATAGATAAATACAAAAATACAATAGAGGAGTTTGTCCAAGATATATCAGAGGGGTTACCACAAGATAATTTTTTAAATAAAGCAGAGCCAAATGAAATTGATAGAGTTATTATAAAGGTAAACCCTCTTAAAATAACAAAAGATGAGGATACTATTATTTTATGGGTAGCAATAGATATTGATAACCGATCAGGAGGAGATATTAATATCACCTCATTTGAACAATCAATCACCATAGACAATAAAGTATTTAATCTCTCTAATAGTCACAAATATACACCTCTAGATCAAACTTACTCTGCTTCAAATAAAGCTATAAACTTGATTACACCTCTATTTATAGACGATACAACCGTTCCTCAAGAGGGAGAGGCTAAGATATCTGTAAAAATGAACTATTTAGCTGATGATCTAACTTTTCAAACCATAGCTGAGACGAGCAAATCTTTTAACTTAAGTCAACTAGAAGATGAGTCTATATTAAAAGAGTTCAATAAAAAAGCAATATCTCTATCTAGAAATATGGAGATAGTTGAAGAGCGAACTCGATTCTATCTTCCTACTGTAAAACTAGGATTCAATAGACTAAAAGCAGAAAATATTGAGTGGGAGATTGAACCAAAAAATATTATTATCAAATCTAACGTTGATGGATTATATATAGAAACTCCTGCACTACAAGATGGTTCTGATCAGATGATAAGACTATTTAAAGTCTCAAATAAAACAGACCCGTACTCTCAAACTTCTACCTTTAGACTAAATATTACAAAAAGAAAAGGAAACTCTATTGAAAGAGATCCTGATGAGATAATTGTATTTAATAACAATTATGGAGGAGAGAAACCTTTGGAGGTAACCTTAGAGTTTATGAAAAATAACTCACACAGAAAATTGGCTTCAACAGACTGTGTAGTCAACAGATGGAGAGATTGGCGAAATATGAAATTTACACTTGTGCAAGGTGGTCTAGCCAATGATTCAAATATCATAAATAGTGTTCAAGCATGTATGGAAGTACAACAACTGGTTGAAGATAAGCACTACAGTTATGCTATAGCAGTAAGAGATATCAAACGAAAATATATCTCAGTATTCGCAGAATATTACGAATCAGAATCTCAAAGATAATATTAGGAAGCAAAATGCTTCCTATCTTCTACTCCTGAGCCAACTTCATTAAAATAACAAAATTTCTAACAGTATAATAACTATCTAGTCTCTTCCAAGATAGGTTAGATATAGATGATTCTAACTCAGGAAACTCTTCATTATTGATAAGTGCTTCTGTTACAGATTGACCATCACCTACATTGGTATAGACCGATCGTATAGCGTATATATCTTTTTCAAGAGGTAGTGCTTTTATCGCTTTTTCCACCTCATCATACATACTATCAGAGTCATCAATAACATCATCAAGAGGCTCATCACCACGATAGCCATAGTTACTAATAACTGCTTGCCATTTATGACCATTGATCTCCCAAACATCTGTCCCTATACCATTTTCGACTCTCTTTGCTTTGTCCCAAAATGCCATGATTAGAGTATGAAGAACATTTACCTCAAACTGCTCAAAACATTGATCAATTGCATCCTCTTCAATCTGTGCATGGGATACAAAAGACTCTACAAAAGTCTGCTCAGGCAGAAGGATATGTATATCAACCTGCACCACTACAGAGTCTTCAAATCTCTCCATCTCAAATGCTTGTCCTGCAATTCCAGGGAAGAGTCCATCTACAAAATAGTAATCCTCAATTTTTTCTAACTGCATATCAAACTGACTCAAAATCGCCAAAAGTTGTTCATTAATATCAACATCTAATAGTTTACTCATATCAAACCTTATAATTTTTTTTGTTAAAATTATACTTAAATAAAGCTTGTATTAGATTCAAAAATGGAATACTCTATACTAAATGGAATCCTAGATATAAAAATAGATAAAACGAAAATTATTTTCGCTTGTTTCTCTTATAATTTTAGTAAATAAACTTATAGGAGAAACCGTTATGGAATTTGTATTTGGCGTTATAGTTATCATCATACTTATAGTAATTATAAGTAGAGGTAGTTCAAAATCTAAAAAATCAACAAGAGGTGGAGGAAGTTCTGGGTCGAGTTCCAGTGGTGGTGGCTGTGGTGGAGGATGTGGTGGTTGTGGCGGATCAGGAGGTTGATGATGAGATTTGTACTTCAATGGCATCTAACCGAACGATGTAATTTACGCTGTACACACTGTTATCAGAATGAAGCAATCATAAAAGATGAGCTGAGCCTCAAAGAGAACTATATGGTTGTCGATAAATTTGTACACTTTATCAAAACGCTAAACAAGGAGTCTTATTCAAGAGGCGTTCTAAATATTACAGGTGGAGAGCCTTTTGTCTATAGAGACTTAGAGCCTCTTTTAGAGTATATTTCACAGTTCAAAGAGTATCTCTCTTTTAACTTTTTGTCAAATGGTACACTTATAAATGACAAATCGATTGAACTTATAAAAAAATATAAACCTCTATTTGTACAGATTAGTATAGATGGAGACCAAATCACACATGATAAGATACGAGGCAAAGGGGCATTTGAGAGTGCTATGAGAGGGATCAGAAAGCTAAAAGCGAATAATATAAAGGTATTGATCTCTTTTACTGCTCACAAGCTAAACTACAGAGATTTTCCAAAAGTAGCGAAAATTGCACGAGATGCTGGAGTAGATAGAGTATGGAGTGATAGAATGATACCTGAAGGAGTTGGGATAGGTATGCAAAATGATCTTCTATCACCCAAAGAGACCTTTGAGTATGCACGAATCATGAAGTATGAGCAGATAAAACATCGTCTTAACCCCTTTACAAAAACTGTTGTAGCTACGGACAGATCTCTACAGTTTGTACCTCATATAGAAGATGGTCACAAATGTGTTGCGGGTAAACTTATGTTTGCCCTACTTCCAAATGGAGAGATTCTGCCATGTCGTAGATTGGCAATAAATATTGGAAATATTAGAGAAGATACATTTGAGGAGATATACTACAAAAATAGTCTAGTCCAAAAACTAAAAATACCTGATATAGAGATAGATGGTTGTGAAAAATGCTCTTTCAAAAAGAGCTGTAATGGTGGACTAAGATGTCTCTCCTACTCAATTACAGGAGATCCATTCAAAAAAGACCCAGGGTGCTGGAGATAGATTTTTAAATCTACTCCTTACAGAGAGTAGACCTGCTGTCCAATCTCTTTATATCTGAGATAATAATTCTCAACAAATGTTCTAATATTTTCTTTAATAGGAAGATAAATACCATCAACTTTTTGAGTATATTTTGACAGATAAAAGTTAGCATCCAACTTATCTATATAGTTTTGAGCTAGAGACTTATAGGCTTGTCTATAGGCACTCTTCATCTCATCATAGTGTTCATAATGAATCTTGATCTGCTTATCAAAAGTCAAAATATGAGAAGAGCAGAGAATATCAAGATGAATCAGACCTTCACAGTAGTATGGCAGAACCTCTCCTACCTCTCTCCATGCCATCAAACCAATAGCACGAGAAACGAGATCATCAACTAAGCATCTTTGTAGATCGTCATTTTCATTCTCAAAAAAAGCCATCAACCCACCTGTAGTAGCCTTGAACTCCTCTATATTTTTAAACTGACCACTGCTATTCATGATCATCTCTGTATCACCATCTATCCACAAGATATGTCCAAACTCATGTCCAATAGTAGATATATCGTAGATCTCATGCCATAGCTTAGGGTTTGTCTCAACCAACTCTCTCTGCTTTTTGACAAACTCTATCCCCATAGTCTCGACAGAGAGTTGCATCACAGGCTTTGCCTTTTTACTCTCCATCACAAAATCAGCATAGGCAAATATCTTTTTGCCTAGTTCTGCTGAGACCTGCTCATCATTAGGTACTACTTGTGCGGAGAAGAGACCATTTAATTCTGCTGCATAGTAGAGCATAGGTTGTCCAATATAGAGTTGGGTCTCATCTACCTGCATAGAATTTTTTTCTACAGTAGATAAAATCTCTCCCTCCAACTCTTCTGATAATCTTTTTGAGAAATTTTTAATATTAGATCTAGTCATAGAGCCACTCTGTAGCTTTGGATTGATAATTCTCAAATCCCACTCTAGTGCTACAGCTTTTCTAAAGTGATCTTCATAATACTCCAAAGGGTGACCAACTTGAAGAGGAGTCGTAATCTTCATCCAAGCTCTATCTACATTTGCCCAGTAACCGATCAATTTCTTAGGCTCACTAGTTGCTAGTGCCTTTTTGATAGCAACAAAGTACTGTATCCACTCATCTTTCTGATTAAAAATATCATCTTGTTCTAAACTCAATGCCTCAATACAATCTTCAAGCACAGAGACAAGATCTGCAACCTCATCAGGAAAAGCATCACAATAGGCTGTGCTTCGATAGTGACCACTCTCATCTTTTATCAAAACAGAGTAGCATCTATCTCCCACACTACCATTAGGATCTAGATCTAATAATCCCTCATCTTGCAACATAGAAAATATAGCTTTTTCGTCACCTTTATACTCTTTTAGTATATCTTTATTTATTCCATTGATAATATGTGATGTCCAACTAGATTGCCATCTACTCATAGACTCACCGATATTATGCACACCCTCTATAAGTGTTCGATAAAAAGGAGTTAAGAGATCTTGAGATTTTATCCAAGCAATTAGATACTCATGTCTCAAAAGATGCATCTCTTTTACAAAAGTATAGGCCTCTTCCTTTTTTTGAATAATCTCATCTTCATTAAATCCCTCTTTTTGAAGAACCTGCTCTAGTGCATCTTCACGAAGATTTACAATCCGTACCAATCCAGCCATTCTACTGCTACTATTGATAGAAAGTCCCAATTTAAACAGAAATTTATCAACTAGCTCTCTAGCCTCATCATGCTCATTGTCCAAAAGCTTATAATAGTTGTTAAGCTCCTGTTGTCGATTCTGAAGCTCATCATAGATTGTCTGCAAGTCAGTCATAAATTGTTGTTTCATATGTTTCCTTTCTACTCCACTTATATATATTATATAATTTATCTTTAGGCTTTGTTTATGATTTTATCTAATCTAGAGAAAATTTTAGTATATTCCACAATTTAAATTAAAATCTATTTTTATATTATGTTTTTTGTATTTTTCTAATTTATCATATTCTGAAACTATATCTAAAAAGTGTGACAAAAATGTCCCAATAGCTATTTTTTACGCAACATTTCAATAATAGGCTTTGCTAAATTCAAAGCTGAAGCACGATGAGAGATTCTAGCCTTGATAGCACTATCAAGCTCTCCTAAAGTCTTTTTGTATCCATATGGGACAAACATAGGATCATATCCAAACCCTTTTTCTCCTCTAGGCTCTACAATCACATCACCATGCATCCATCCATGTACCACATATTCACCATATTTAGAGACAATAGCAATTGCAGCAGTATAATATGCTGGAGTCTCTTCAACTCCTTGCTTTTTAACCTTATCCAAAAGTTTTAAAAGATTTTCTTTATCACTTGCTCCCTCACCTGCATATCGTGCGGAATATATTCCAGGATCTCCACCAAGTAGAGGGACAGATATTCCACTATCATCCGATATAACCAAATACTCATCTCCAAGCTTCTCATAAATAGTTTGAGCTTTAATCAGAGCATTTCCTTTAAAGGTATCTGCATCTTCCACAATCTCCATCTCTCCAAGTAGTTCAGAAAATGCAACGACTTCATCGTTCCACATCTCTCTAAACTCTCTTAGCTTCCCCTTATTTCCTGTTGCCAAAACTAATTTCATCGATACTTAACCTTTTATATATATAATAAGACAAATTTTATCTTATTGGAGATGTTATTATGATTAAACAGATAATGCCATTGAACTTTATTGTTGCATTACGATTTTTTGGACTCTTTATAGTCCTTCCTGTACTATCTGTCTATGCCCTAAATATGGAGGGAGCAACCCCATTTTTAGCAGGTGTAACAGTAGGTGGTTACGCTTTGACACAAGCGATTTTTCAAGTACCATTTGGTGTTATGAGTGACAAGCTCGGAAGAAAACCTGTTCTATTTTTTGGATTGGTTATTTTTATTATCGGTTCAGTTGTCGCAGCCATGTCTGACAATATCTATATGTTAATGATCGGTCGATTTTTGCAAGGCTCTGGAGCTATTGGTTCAGTTGTCTCTGCAATGATAGCAGATGTAGTCAAAGAGGAGCAGAGAGCTCATGCTATGGCTATTATGGGGGGAACAATTGCTCTAAGCTTTGCTGTGGCAATGATTGTTGCTCCTCTTGTGGGTGGAAATTGGGGGATAGATAAGCTCTTTTGGCTAACAGCTATTCTTTCAGTTATGGCTATAGGGGTTCTCTTTACTGCTGTACCTAAACCGCCAAAGATTGTTCACTCCTACTCCGAAAAAGAGTCAAGCTTTTTTGATGTTTTTCAAGATAAAGCACTAGTACGAATGTATATAACTTTTCTTTTTCACTCATCTATTATGACTATGGCCTTTTTTATTATTCCTATTGTTATGACACATAGTGTAGCAGATGGTGGTTTTGGTTGGGAGAAAGCAGAGCTGTGGAAAGTATATTTTCCTGCAATGATCTTTGGATTTATAGCTATGGCTCCTGCTGCGATTTTAGGAGAAAAACATGGTAAAGGTAAAGAGATATTTATGATCTCTGTAGCTATTATCTTTTTGAGCTTTATCGCTATGGGTTTTGCTACTACTCCTTTGGTATTTGGAATTGGTGTGGTTCTCTTCTTTATTGGATTTAATATGTTTGAACCACTTCTCCAAAGCTTTGTAGCAAAATTTGCAAAAGTACACCAAAAAGGGGCAGCGTTGGGTGTAGCAAATACATTTGCCTATACAGGAATATTCTTTGGTGGTCTACTAGCAGGATATATTATGCAACACTATGACAGAGCTACTTTGGCTATAGTCGTGGCTGTAATATCAATACTCTGGTTCATATGGGTTGCGACCATGCCAAGCCCTAATAATCGGGGAAATGTATATCTACCATTAGATATTTTTGATAGAGACAAAGTTGCAGAACTAACCAAACATGAAGCGATTGTTGAATCATATGTAAATGAGACAGAACAGATTGCTGTAGTGAAGTTTAACAAAGATTTAATTGATGAAGATGAAGTTAGAGGAATGTTAAGTTAATAAAAAATAATAATAGGGTAAAAATTTACCCTATTATATAGACTATTTTAGTTTAATATCAGCATCTTTTTTGAGTTTTGTCACTGTATCCTCAACAAGTTTATTAAACTTCTCTCTACTAAGATTCTCTTTTAGTTGATCTTTTACCTCTTCTAGCTTTTGAAGACCTGCATCTTTTCTATCCTCAAGATAGATAATATGATACCCAAACTCTGTCTTTACAGGCTCTTTTGTAAAACTCTCTTTTTTAAGTTTGTCAGCAGCTGCCGAGAACTCAGGAACCATTCGACTTAGAGCAAACCAACCAAGATCACCACCATCTTTTCCTGATGGACCTGTTGACTTCTCTTTTGCAAGTTTGATAAACTCAGCTTTAGCATCTTTTGCCTCACTAAGTGTTTTAATAATTGCTTTTGCATCATCCTCTTTCTCTACTAATATATGTCTAGCTTTGAGTTCAGCAGGAGTTCTGAATTTATCTTTGTTTTTGTCATAAAATGCTTTCAAATCTTCATCTTTGATAGTTGATTCGATTTTTTTAGCCTCCTCTTCCATCCATACATTCAAGATAAGATCTTTTTTGATCATCTCTAACTTTGACTTATAAGCATCTGTCTTCTCTAAACCAGCTTTTGATGCATTTTGAGCAAGTAATTTTCTATCAACTAGCATACCAATCACTCTCTTTTTCATCGCATCATCAAGAGTATCAAACTGCATCGCCTGAGCACCCATCACTTGAGTAATCTCATCTTTTGTAATCTCTTCACCATTTACTGTTCCATAAGTTGTCTCAGCACTACAAACAGTGACAAATGCCAATGCTGTTAATCCCAATTTAATACTATTTTTAATCATATATATCCTTTTGTAATTATTTTAATTTTTAAATTATATTTAATAAAGGTAAATCAACCATTAACTAACAGTTAACGGTTAACACTTACCTAAATCCACGCTTCTATACTCAACATCCATCAAAGCACATGCTCGTCTCATTACATTTTCAATCGTAAATCCAAACTTCTCAAAGAGTAGATCAGCAGGAGCAGAAGCCCCAAAACTCTCCATTCCAAGAACATCATCTGCATATCGATAGTACTCTGTAGCTGTCGCTGCTTCTACTGCAAGTACTTTTGTATCTCTATCCACTACTTTAGCTCTATACTCAGCATCTTGCTCATTAAAGAGATCAAGACATGGAACAGATACTACATTAGCTTTGATGCCTAAAACTTCCAAATGACACGCTGTCTGAAGACAAAGCATTAGCTCACTACCACTCGCCATGAGTGTAAAGTTTGCATCTTTTCTAGCTTTAACAATATATGCACCATTTGCTACCTCTCCAAAATCTCTTTTTGGTTTAAGTGTCTGAAGCTTTTGACGAGAGAGGACAAAACCATGTGGAGATTGCATTGTCAAAGCTTTCTTCCACGCCTCTACATTTTCAGTAGCATCAGCAGGTCTCCAAACATAGAAATTTGGCAACGCTCTAAACTGACTAATATGCTCAATCGGTTCATGAGTTGGGCCATCCTCTCCTACTCCAATACTATCATGTGTCCATATAAAGAAATTTTGGATACTAGTCAATGAAGCAATTCTTGCACTTGGTTTTAAGTAGTCAGAGAAGACAAAAAAGGTTGCATTAAATGGAATCACCGTTCCATATAGAGCCATTGCATTAGTTATCGCAGCCATAGAGTGTTCTCTAATTCCAAAGTGCATATTTCGCCCTTTTGGAAAATCACCCATATCCAATAGATTGGTCTTGTTTGATGGTGCTAAGTCAGCAGAACCACCAACAAATGAAGGGATAGCTCTAGCAATAGCATTCAGAATCTTACCATTGCTATCTCTTGTGGCAACTGCTCTACTGTCACTAAAGTCAGGATAGTCAATCGCAGATAAATCAGGATTTAATAGTCTATCCATCGCCTTATTTTGCTCAATTAGTGGTGCTTGTTTATGTAGATGAATCCACTGTTTCTCTAGCATATCTCCATTCTCAATAGCAGATCTAAATCGGACAAGTACATCTTCAGGTATATAGAACTTCTCATCAGCAGGAAAACCCTCTTTTGTCTTAGATTCAGCAATAATCTGCTCACCAAGAGGAGCACCATGAGTTGATGCTGACCCTTCCAACTCTCCTGCACCCTTACCTATAATAGTATTAGCAATAACTATAGTTGGTTTAGTAGCAGTTTTAACCTCATTTAGTACTTTATCAATATCATCATAACAGTGTCCATTGATCTTTTTGACATCCCATCCTTGAGCTTCAAATCTAACACCTACATCTTCACTCCAAGCAATCCTAGTATCACCCTCTATAGTAATGGCATTACTATCATAGATAAGTACCATATTGTCTAGCTTTAGGTGACCTGCTAGAGAACAAGCCTCATAAGAGATACCCTCTTGTAAATCACCATCACCACATAGACAATAGACCTTATGATCAATTAGCTCACAAGTCTCAGAGTTTACTTGATTGCCTGTATACTTAGCGGCCATAGCAAAACCAACAGCATTAGCAATACCCTGACCCAAAGGGCCTGTTGTAATCTCAACACCATCTGTATGACCATACTCAGGATGCCCTGGAGTTTTAGAGTCTAGTTGTCGAAACTCCTTAAGATCATCCAACGATAGATCATATCCCCAAAGGTGGAGAAGAGAGTAGATAAGAGATGAACCATGACCTCCTGAAAATACCAACCTATCTCTATTTAACCACTTAGGATTTTTAGGATTATGTCGTAGATGCTCACTAAGAACTACTGCAATATCAGCTAGTCCCATCGGTGCACCAGGGTGTCCTGAGTTTGCCCTCTGTACCATATCCGCAGCTAAAAATCTGATGGTATTTGCCATCTTTTTTCTCATTTTATTCTGTTCTGTCATTACCATCTGAAATTCCTTGAAAATAGATTTAGCAGTATAAAATTTTTCTATTTTATACTACAAAAGCTACATAATTATATACTCACTATCTATGTCTATAGAGATATTTTTTCATTATTGGAGCAAGAGCCTCTTGAAGAGGAGTATTAAAAGATCGAAATCTATCTTCTAAATCTTCTGCAATCTTTTCTGCTTCATCAATACTCCCTTCTAAACCAATAAGATTTATGAAAGAGTTTTTACTACTATCATTACCTGTTGTTTTTCCTGCCTCTTCATCACTATGTGTCTCATCAATAATATCATCTTGAATCTGGAATAATAACCCCAAGTCTATACCAAAATTGTAAAGATTATCCTGCTCTACTCTACTAAGTCCAACAATAACAGCACCCATCAAAAGACTTGTTGCTATAAGCTTTGCTGTTTTATTAATATGCAAAACTTTCACTTCATCTATATTTAGTGGCTGATTTTCAAAATGAAGATCAATAGATTGCCCTAAAACCATCCCATAAGTTCCACCATCACGAGCTAATAACTCAATAAGCTTAATCTTAATATCATCTCTAAGTGGTGCTTTTGAAAGATGATAAAAAGCCTCTGTATTGAGAGCATCTCCTGTTAAAATAGCAGTCGCCTCATCATATGTAGTATGAAGTGTCTCAAAACCACGACGAAGAGGTGCATCATCCATAGCAGGAAGATCATCATGAATCAGTGAGTAGGTATGCAAAAATTCAATAGCCAATGCAGGAGATAATGCCCCTTCATAGAGTAGAGGTTCATAAGCTTTTACCACAGAGAGAAGCAACATAGGACGAAAGCGTTTACCTCCAGCTAATAACATACTCGATAATGCATCATTATAGTGAGGATGAAAACTTTTGGCAGTAGGTAAATTTGCTTTGAGATAAGCTTCAAATCTTTGCATATGTATCGTCCGTATTCAGGTTTATTTTCGGCGACATTATATCAATAATAGACTAAATTATGCCATAAAGTTAAAAAATGTTTTTAGGGAAAAGAGAAGATAGAGAGAATAAGAGAGGGATGAGAAGATTCATCCCCGCAATCACACAGTAAAAAACTATACTGCAGTTACATTTTCAGCTTGTGGACCTTTTTGGCCTTCACCAATTTCAAATGTTACAGCTTGACCATCTGCTAGAGAGACACGACCACCACTTGGGTTGTTTACTTGTCTAAAATGTACAAATACATCTGCTCCTCCACTTGCTTGTTCAATAAATCCATAACCTTTTTCATCGTTAAACCATTTCACAGTTCCATTAACTAATTCTGCCATTGTCGTACCTTTTGTAAATATATAACTTCTCAAAGAAATCAATCTTTGAATTAAGTCGAATCCAAATAGAGAAGAAATATATTTCCACACTCATCTTTCATCTACAGATATTATAGCTAGATTTTATTAAAACAATAGGCAATTTTTATGCTCTTTATCAAAAATATAGTATAACTCTACTCTAAAAAAAATATAGTGACTGATATTGTCACTATCAAAGGGTATAAATGAACAAAAATATTAACCTAGAAAATTCATGGATAAATACTTTAAAAGATGAATTTGATCAACCATATATGAAAGAACTTAAAAAATTTTTAATTTTTGAAAAACAACAGCAGAAACAAATTTTACCAAAAGGGTCATTATGGTTTAATGCTTTAAATTCAACTCCTTTAGATAAAGTAAAAGTTGTAATCTTAGGTCAAGACCCATACCCTACTATTGGTCATGCTCATGGTCTCTGTTTCTCTGTACTTCCAAATGTCAAGCCCCTTCCAAAATCTTTACAGAATATAAACAGAGAACTATATGAAGATATAGGAGTAGACAACAGCCACACAGGGTACCTTCAACCTTGGGCTAAACAGGGTGTACTACTGCTAAATTCTGTACTTACAGTAGAGGCAGGAAAATCAAATGCACATCAAGGTAAAGGTTGGGAGATTTTTACAGATAAGATTATAGAGATAATAAATCAGGAATGCAACAATGTAGTATTTATATTATGGGGAAGTTATGCTCAAAAAAAAGGTATATCAATAGATTCAAATAGACACTTAATTATCAAAAGCCCTCATCCTTCACCACTCTCAGCATATAGAGGTTTTTTTGGAAGTAAACCTTTTTCAAGAACAAATCAATATCTACTATCTACAGGAAAGAGAGCTATAAATTGGCAACTATAAGGTCGGGAAATACCGACCCATAGTAAACTACCTATTTATCTGATTTTTTATCTTCAGATTTTTTGCTATCTGTTTTTTTATCATCTTTCTTTTTTTTGTCAGACTTTTTCTCTTCTTTACTAGAGTCTTTCTTTTTATCTGATTTTTTAGTATCAGTTTTTTTATCCTCTTTTTTGGAATCTTTTTTTACTGTCTCTTTTTTAGAAGCCTCTTTTTTTGAATCACTTTTGGTGCTTTTTTTGATAGAAGTTTTTTTAGCAGGAGTTTTTTTAGATTTTTTACCACCACATTTAACTGTCTTTTCATTTTTCTTCACTGATTCAATAATACCTTTACCAAATCCCTTAATCGCAATAAGATCATCAGCTGATTTTAGCTTATTTGATTTTCTATATTTGATGATAGCATCAGCTTTTTTATCACCAATACCTTTAATACACATCAATTCATCCTTCGATGCTGTCTGTAAGTTTACAGCAGAAAATAGAAATGAAACACTAATAGCCATAAAAAATAAAATCTTTTTCATAGAATTCCTTTAAAATAATTTTTGGAACTAAGAGTATATAGAAGTAACTTTAAAAAAGCCTAAAAAGATAGTAAAAGAGAAAATGCCAGAAAATAAAAAAGTTAAGAGAAAAACAAAAAATTGGGAGAAAAATAAAAGTAGAAATTTCAAAGAGGCAGCGACCTACATTCCCAATCCAGACAGGATAA
>Ga0256827_10001150_pt1 | contig 16786 bp, 15 predicted proteins | sample CV84metaG_FD_185977 | JGI IMG/M metagenome (GOLD analysis project Ga0256827, IMG submission 185977) | Hydrothermal vent microbial communities from East Pacific Rise, Pacific Ocean - CV84 | ecosystem: Environmental > Aquatic > Marine > Hydrothermal vents | place: Pacific Ocean: East Pacific Rise... | reverse complement strand
CTTGGTTATACTTAACATTTTCACCTTTTATATCCTGATACCCATAAGCTCCACCAACACTTATGATGTGATTTTTATCAAATTTATACCCATATGTTAATCTTGTTGAATACCCAGGTTGTTGTATATCATCATCTAATATCTGATCAATAGAATTTGAATATATAGAAGCAAAAAGGTTTATATGGTTATCATATATCTTTTCACTTAAAACTAACTCTGATCCAAGTTTTCTACTCTCGGCATAAACATCATTTAATGCTCTTTCTGTAAATGTGATATTTTTAGAACTACTATATCTTTCAAGAGAAAAAGGAATTTTTATATTTCCTAATTTTATTTTATAACCTAACCCCATTGACTTTATTTTATCTTTATAACCTATATATACATCTTTATATTTACTTACTCCAGTAAAACTATATTCCAATTCATGAAATAATTTTTCATCAAAATTACTTCCCTTATAATAAACTCTTACCCTTCTCCAATTATTTTTAAAATAACTATTATCAACTTCATCAACATAACCTATATCGTAACTAACTTGTGCGCCAAATTGATACCTATAATCATAAGGCTTAATACCTTTTTCATTTTTTAATTTTTTGATATATTTCTGATACTTCCAAGTAGCAGCTCTCTTTTTTACATACTTATCTTTAATATATTCATCTTTACTTTTTGCCTTTTTATCTTTAACTTTAATCTTCTTTTTTTCTTTAACTTGAATTTTCTCTTTCTCTTTTTCTTTAACTTTAATCTTCTCTTTTTTATTAACTTTTTCTATATTTGTATCTAAAACAAGGTTTTCATCTTGATAATTGTTTGTAATATTTTCATCACTAACATCTATAACTTCATACTTATCTTCTTCAGCCACTAGTTTTTGCTCATCACTATTAAAATCACTTGTTTCAAACCTACTTTTATAAGTTGTTGCGATATATGCTTTTGAAAATTTAGACTTTAACTGTTCTAGTTTTGGAAGAGCTTCTTTATACTTTTCAAAACATCCACATCTAACTGTTATACTTTTACCTATCTCCATAACTTTACAACTATCATCATAAGAAGTTGAAGATATCTCCTTATAACTTTTATCACTTTTAAAAGCACTAACTAACTGAACTGTATAACATGTATCTTTAGCATTTAAACTAATTACAAATAAAAAAATAAATATATATCTCATAAGCTATCCCTATTGATTATCACATAATCTGCTGATTTATTTGGTTTTTTCCCATTATCTTGAACTATAAATAGATCTGTAAGAGAATTATCTCTTTGTATAAGTGTAATCCCCTCCGCAAATCCTATATCTGGTTGATTTTTGATATGCATTGCTCTAAATGTATCTTCTTGAACAAACCATAGCTCAAAAGACACATCTCTACTTGTCGATGCACCAGCCAGTACCCAATAACCTTTTTTCATTTTATCGTAAGTTATATCGCGAATAGCCAAACCATTTAAATTTAAAAATATAGGTTTGGAAAACTTTGGCTTTTCATCATTTAAAAATATCTCTTTTGGGTTTAGTATTTCTATAATCATAGCTTTAAAATTATGCATAGGTGATCTAAAACCAATATATAAACTACCTTTTGGAGTTATAGTTAAACCTTCAATATTTATAGAATCACTACTAAAAAATGTTGTTTTAAAAATATTTGGAAAAGCATTAAAAAGATCCTGCTTTAAATTTGAATAATGGTAAAACTCCTTTACACCTGCCTCATCATACTTAAACATTATAAATTGTTCACGTGCAACTTTTCTATGAGAACTTTTATTTAATGTATGCGAAGTAATTGCATAAACAGTATCTTCTATAGATGTTATAGCTTCAAGATCTTCAACCTCTTTTCTAAAAAACTTTTTGATCTTCTTTGGCATATATAAATTACCAACCTCAACCATATGTCCATCATTTTCTATCTCAAGTAGTTTTAATGATTTTGAACCACCTTCATCCTCTACAACTAAAATCTTATTATCTAACATTGTTGTAGCACCTGATGGTTCAAAAACATTGTAAAACTTACCTTTTTTATACTCTACATTTCCTTTTGAAAGGTTATAAAATGCAGTTTGTTCAACATAAACAAGACCATATATAATCAATGAAGCACTTATAACCAAACCAATTGAAAAAAATGTATATGCTTGTTTTAACCAAAAGTACTTTTTCTTAATCTCAGAACCAAGTATATGTAGATGACTTATAAGTTCATCTCTTGACTTTTTCGTTTTATATATAACTTTATTTACCTCTTTTTTATACTCATCAGGAGATAAATCAGCCATATCTTGATAATAAAGAAGTGATTCGTATCCATCAAGATACTCTTTTTTTACAAGCTTATCCTTAGTTCTAGGTTTTACTGCTAAAACAGCAAAGATTATAGAACCCAGTGAAGTTAATATAATAGAGATAAAAGCATATGTCATTATAGAATTATGTATGGCAAAACCTGAAGCAGTCACACTTACTGTAAGTATAAAACCATTTATAGATATTAATATGCCAGCCTTAGTATCGGCTAATGATGTTAAATCAAGATTTGAGCGTAGAGCATTTCTAAAAAATGTTGATACCAGTTTTGAAAGCTCTTTTGTTTTTTGATCATCTACCTCTTTCAATCTATTTACCTATAACCAATTCTAAAACACCAAAAAATTCAACACCACCGACAATAACTTCTTTATTAAAAGCTACCTGATAATGTGCTGGATTATTTTTCTCCTTAGATATCACTTTCATATAAAGTATATCACCATCTTGTAGATCTATTTTCTTACTATAACTCACTTCACCCCATGAAGTTATATTTAGATCACCATTTTTTACACTTAAAGCTTTTTTATCTATAATAACAGAAGCATTCATATCAGGTGAATATGCACACTGCACATCATAAACCACTTCATCACCTTCAAGGTCTATAGATTCATCCCATTTAAGTGTTAATATACCATTTTCATAACTAAATGTTTGCCAATAAGGCATAGGTGAACCAAACTGATCCCTATAATTTTTTATATTTATATCTACTCTTTTTACTAAAGAGTTATACTCTTTTTCCCATATATCATAAGGTAAAACAGTTAAATCTGGTTCTCTAAGAATAAACGGTTCCACTAAAGGTCTATATCTATTAAGCTTTTCTTGTATTTTTTCCGGTGTAATATACTCTTCACGTATTTTTGTAACCATTGCATCAAGATCATCACGATTTTTCTTTATCTTTAAAAACTTATTATGAAGTGGTATATCCCACCAATTTCCAATACCTAGTTCCCATTTCGAATAATCAGAATTATCTATAGCTGTTCCATCATAATCCCAAGGTGTAATATAAAAAGTATCACTGTGAAGAGGATTATATAAAAAAAAGTTCTGACTCACAGTGTCTTTATTTGCCACAACTATATTTACAGCCATCCATGTTATGTAATTATTTCTATTAAAATATTTATTAAAAACTTTTTCAAACTCGGCATCACTCATTTTTTTATTTATCGCATTTAACATTTCAATAAGTTTAGAATAATCTTTTCCTGTTTGTGGCTCTATTACAGCTTCAAAAGCTTTTTTATCTATCGGATTTCCTTTTTTATCAAGCTTCAGAGCGTCTTCAAGCCTAAAAGAAAAATTTTGAGCTTTATATAGATAATCATCTTCATTCCAACCACGGTTTTTAAGAAAGTATTTATCACAACTCTCTATATGAGTAAAAAGTCCATAATCATCACCATTTATATAAAGTCTACAAAAACGTGTTTTTAAACTTGTAAAATTTGGTATATCTTGAAAAAACTCAAATGACATCTTATTTCTTACACGTGAATTATCATTGGGGTGCTTATTCATTTGAAGTGTTCTTTCATTAAAAATCAAAGGTACATTTTTATCTAACTTAACCCTATAGGATTTTAATTTAGCATGTCTTGTTGTTTTACCTTTTTGCTTTAACACTGCGTTTTCAACAGATGAATAGTTATAATCTTTTGCATTAAATACAACATGCAATTCTGGTTCATAATTATCACTTGCATTAATATCAAAATAAATATCTTCAAGAGTACAAGGTCTTTCAGGGGAAAGAGGATCAGTATGTGGGGAACAATTATAATCATTTGGTACAGGAACAGTGATATTTATATCTATAACCTCATCATTCATATCACTATACCATGCAGCATTATCAACAATATCACCTTCAATAGATGCTTTTACATTATTATAACTTTCACAAGCAGAGAAGATAATCAAAAAAATCAAAAATACTGCAGATTTCAACATAAACAAAGACCTACTTCTCTTTTATAGTACATTCACCAACTGCTATATTACCTTTGTTTTTTTTGATGATTTTTTTATAAGACTTTTTCTTTATACCCTTCACTTTTTTAAGTTCTTTTAAACTTTTAAAACAGTGTTTTTCTCTATAAGAGATAATCTTTGCAGCTTTTTTATCGCCTATACCCTTAAGCGTAGCAAGTTCTTTTGCTGTAGCTGTATTTATCTCCACCATTCCAAAAAGCATCGTACTCAAAAGTACTACCATAACAAACAATCTCATATCCAATCTCCTGTTACTATAATCTCTTTAAATTATATCATACAAATAATATGTTGTTAATGAGTTTACTTTTATCCTGCAGCATTCATGGCAAGTTGTGCCATTTTTTGTATAAACTTTTCTATATTGGCGTTAGAGTCTATATTTGTTCTTAGTTCCGATATAAAATACTCTTTTGTCCTATCATCTGCTATATTAAATGTATAAAGTACCCATTCTGTATTTAATGTTATTGTTTCAGAATTTTTCTTAACCTCAAATGTTCTATATAAATTTATATCAGTTGATGATAATAACTCAAGAACATCTTTATAAAATGTTGATACTTCATAATTTATCAAAGATGAAAATTCATCTTGCTCAATACTTACATCGGTATCATTAAAATCTTCTCTACCAAGGATTAATGCATCACCTATTAACAGTTGTTCACCCAAAAAATATGGGATTTTCTTTTCACTAAGAGCATTTGCATCTGTATATATTATATGCTTATTCAATGTTGTTATCTCATCTATAAGAATGGAACTAAAAAAAGTATAAACAGTATTTGCTTTCATCTGTATATCTGAGTTTTTTATCTCTTTTGTATTTGGATATATCTCTAAAGCTTTCATTAAAAATTTTCCAATAAGATAATATTTACATATGTTCCAGCATCTAAAAACTTATCTTCCTCACCTGCAACCATAAGAGCACTGCCATTTAACATATTTACAAGTATAGCTGAACTACCAACTTTTTTATCTTTAAAATTTACAAAATACTCTCCATCTTCTATAACAACATTACAAGCTGTAAACTCTGTAAAACGACTTCTCTTTTTAAAATCTTCTTGAAGTTTTGCTGCTACCATCTTGTATGGCTTTGACTTTCCTAACATCTTAGAGATAAGAGGCAGTGCATAAAGTATACCTGTAACAGTTGAGGAGTAAGCAAAACCAGGTAATGCCAATATATACTTGTTAGCACTTTTAGCTACAAGTATATGACGACCAGGCTTTATACCGACACCTTTATATATAACTTCTGCACCTAAACGAGGAACTATATCTTTTACAAAATCATAATCTCCAACACTAACTCCACCTGTACTAACAAGTATATCTACACTATCTAATGCCATCTCAAAAGTGTTCATAATCTCATCTCTATCATCTGGTGCAGTTCCTAGTTGTATAACTTCTGCTCCAGCTGACTCAAATAATGCTGCTAAAGTATAATTATTTGAACTTCTTATCTGAGCAGGATTATCGCTATTTTCACCAAGGTCTAGTATCTCACTTCCTGTTGCTATAACACCAACACGTGGCTTGATAGCAACTTTTACCATCACTTGATTTAATCCTGCCATAACACCTATCTCAGCAAAACCTATCTTAGTTCCTTTTTCTATAAGTATATCACCAGAACGATATCCCTCACCTATAGGACGGACTGAAGAACCTAATGCAACCTCTTCGTTGATAGTAATCTTACCATCTTCATAAGTAACATTTTCTATTTGAATAAGAGTATCTGAACCCTCAGGCATCATAGAACCTGTAAAAGTTTTTATACACTCTTTTTCTTTTATAACTCTTTTTTCATCATGTCCAGCTGGATTATCTCCTAAAACAGTGATAACACCATCTGATATATCCTCATATCTTATAGCATAACCATCCATAGAAGCAGTAGGAAACTGTGGATCATTATACTCTGCTACAATATCTTCAAACAGGACCCTACCTAAAGACTCACTAAGGGACACCCTCTCAAATCTCGAACTGTTTACTGGTAGTAAATCCAACATATTTTGACTTGTTTCATACGCTATAAAATCCAAATTATTCTCCTTACTTAGCTAAAAGCCCACTGCCATTTATAGCAGTAGAACGATCTTTTGCATAGACTCTTTTTCCATCTTTTAAGTCATATTTCCATATAGGTGCACTTGCCTTAAAATCTTCAACAAATTCATCTATAAACTCTAAAGCTACTCTTCTTTTTGGTGAGAAAACTGCGGCAATATATGAAGACTCATGTAACAATACATCTCCACGAGAATGTGCCATCTTTATCTTTGCACCTTTTGCTTTCGCTTTTACTTGCCAAGCTTCAAACCATGAAGTAAGTATAGGTTCGTATATATCAAAACTAAGTCCACTTATCCCGTCTTCACTTCTTACAGTACCTACAAAAGGGATATATGCGCCATAATTGCTTTGAGCTTCATCTTCATACCACTCTTTTAAAAGTGTCGCTACATCTAAAGCACCATCATATAAACTTAACAAAACCTCAACCTCCACACACAGGTGGTAACAACGATATCTTATCACCATCTTTTAACTCAATATTAAGAGAAGATACCAAAGTATCATTTACAGCTACTGCACAACTCTTTAGCCATTCACTTACATCATCATCTTTTTGTAAAATTTCTGCTAGTTCATTAAGATTTGTTATCTCTAACGCCAATGTCTCTTTTTGTATCGGTCCTAAAAATTCAACTTTTACCATCGTATTGCCTCATACTTTATTGATGCGATTATATCTAAGATAAGTTAAGTTAAGTATAATTGCAGCATGGTTTTTGGAAAAATAGAATATCTAAACTTACTCCCTTTTCATGTTTTTATGAAACGATTTACAAAAAGTTCTCAAGAGAGCACAAGTATGAGTTACTATAGTGGAGTTCCATCAGATATAAACAATAAATTTTTATCTCATAAAGTTGATGCTGCTTTTATCTCTAGTATAAAAGCTAAAAAGTATAAAAATATAGATCTTGGTATCATAGCAAAAAAAGAAGTTTTAAGTGTACTTGTTATCCCATCAAAAGATGTAAAAAAAGACAAAGCCTCTGCTTCATCCAATCAACTCGCCGATATACTTGGTTTTAAAGGAGAAGTTATCATAGGAGATAGAGCACTAAAATACTATCTTCAAAGTGATAATTATATAGACTTGGCAAAAGAGTGGAATAATAAATATAAACTACCTTTTGTCTTTGCACTTTTATGTTTTCACAAAGATATAAAAAGATATAAAAAGATACAAAAAGAGTTTTTAAAAAAAGATATAAAGATACCACAGTACCTGCTACAAAAAGCTGCAAGTAAAAGTGGAATAAAACCTAAAGATATACTTCACTATCTCACATTTATATCTTATAAACTTGACAGAAAAGCATATATTGGCGTTAGAAAGTTTTATAAACTAGCAAAAGAGAACTAGAGAACTAAATTCTCTTTGCTAACTCTTTTTTATACTCATCAATATCAAAATCTTTCATATTAGATGATCCACTCTCAACTGCAGCCTGGGCAACAGCAGAAGACACTTCAACTATAAGTCGTTTATCAAATGGTGATGGGATAATATAATCTTTTCCAAACTCAACTTTTCTACCAAGCAATTTATCTATCTCTTCAGGTATCTCTTGTTTAGCAAGGTTTGCAAGTGCCTTTGCAGCAGCTACTTTCATCTGTATATTTATTTTTTTAGCTCTAACATCCATAGCCCCTCTAAAGATAAAAGGGAAACCTAAAACATTATTAACTTGATTATTAAAATCACTTCTACCAGTTGCTATGATAGCATCACTGCGAGCTTCTCTTACTAAATCAGGCATAATCTCAGGAGTTGGATTTGCAAGAGTAAAGATAATAGGATTTTTACCCATATTCTTCACATCTTCTATATCAAAAGTACCAGGACGAGATAAACCAACAACAACATCCGCATCTGTAAATATCTCTTTTTTATCCATATATTTACTACTACTAAACTCTTTTTTCTGAGAATTTAGATTATCTCTTTGATCATGGATAAGACCTTTTGAATCTAACATAAGTATATTTTGAACACCTACATGTCTATAAAGTCTTGCACAAGATATAGCAGCAGCTCCTGCACCAACTACAACTATCTTTAGATCTTCTACATTTTTGTTTGATATCTCACATGCATTTAAAATAGCTGCAGTTGAGATAACTGCTGTACCGTGTTGGTCATCATGCATAACAGGTATGTCTAACTCTTCAACTAAACGTCTTTCAATCTCAAAACATTCAGGTGCTTTGATATCTTCTAAATTTATTCCACCAAAAGTTGGTGCTATAAGTTTTACTGCCTTACAAAATTCATCTATATCTTCTGTATCTACTTCTATATCAAAACTTGAAAGTCCTGAAAATGCTTTAAATAAAACACCTTTACCCTCCATAACAGGCTTAGATGCTAACGCTCCTATATTTCCCAATCCTAAAACAGCTGTACCATTTGATATTACAGCAACAAGATTTCTTTTTGCTGTATATCTATATGCGTCATCCGGATTTTTTTCTATCTCTAAACATGGAACTGCCACACCAGGAGTGTATGCCATACTCAAATCTTTTTGAGTTGCTACAGGTTTTGTAACTTCTACAGAAATTTTTCCTGGTTGTGGAAACTCATGATAATCCAATGCTTCTTGATCGCTAACTAATGCCATAATATAATCCTAAAAGTTTTCTAGAATTATAACCAAATAGATGTTTATAGTTTAAATTTTACTAATATATAAAACTGAATTACCTTTTGTATTATAATAGATACCTAATGAATTTTTTCTTGAAACAAATACTCCGCGACCATTAAAAGTTGCAGAATTTCTAAAAATTTCTGAAAGTATCTGCGTATCAAACCCTATACCTTCATCAGTTATTTGGGTAATAATATACTGAGAATTATTACTATTTATTTTATTTACACTTACAAAAATACTTTTATCGCTATCTTTTTCCATTTCTAAAAGTGTATCAAAATAAGTATCATTTTCTAAGATTTGATGTTTTTGTGCAGAATTTAGACCTAAGTTTCCATGTTCATATGCATTCATAAACAACTCTGTAAAAACAACATTTGCTCCATAAGATATCTTCATATCATCTGTAAGTCCATTCCACAATTCGTTATACCATTCATTCGCATTATCAACTTCTTCTAAAGATGTAGTAAAAGTTTTTCTTGCTATCTCTTCATGATAGTTTAAAGTATTGATAAAGATAAGTGTCAAATCATCTTCTTGATCAGCTATCTTATCAAATATCTTACCTTTTAAATCTTCTCTAGTAAAAGAGCTTATAAAATCTTTCTCTATAAAGTCAGCATAAGTCTTTCCACTTTCTTTTGCTGTGTTTTCAACAATTCCGTCACTGTAAAATAAAAACTTTTCCACTTGTGCGATATTATATTCATCAACTTTATAATTCATTTGCCATTTTGATAATGGTGGATTATTTGATTTAATCTTTATAAGTTCACCTTTATTGTCTTGAAGTAACAACACAGGCATAGCATATTTTGAGTATTGTAAAGTATTGAAGTAGGTGTCCATCAATATAAAATCAATAGCTAAAGCCTCTTCATCAAGCAAAACAGGTTTTATAAAATCTAAAGATTCTTTTATAAGTATCTCAAAACTAAAACTTTCATATTCCAACATTTTATCTATTATGTGGTTTACAAAAGATGTCATTATCATAGCTGAAAGTGAAGCTGACAATCCCTTTCCCATCCCATCAACGATAAGATAGAAAGTTGATCTTTCATTTATCCTTCTAACTGTATAGGCATCTCCACTTACAACATCAAGAGGATTGTAAAGTAAATCTATCAAAGAAATTTTCTCTGCATTTATCATTTGATAATAAAAATCATTTCTTAAAATATTTAATTCTTTAGCAAAAGCCAAATCTTCTTGATATGATGTATACTCTTTCTCTTTTTGAAACTTTTCTAACTCTTTTTTTCTTTCATTTTCAAGATAATTATTTGCTATAAGTAACTTAGAAACTTTTTCCAAGCCATGTATCATCTCATTTTTATTTATAGGTTTTTTTATAAAGTTACTTACATTATTGTTTAAAGCCTGAACAACTATAGCAACATCATCTATAGCAGATACTAATAATATAGGGATCTCTTTATTTAGAGCTCTTATCTTTTCTATCATCTCTATACCATTTAGATTAGGCATATCATAATCACTAAAGATGATATCTACATCATTATCTATAAACTTCTCATAACCATCTTGACCATCATCTGCAAAAATTATATCTTCTACAAGGTCTTCAAATATAGAATCGTACAATATCTGCGTTGTTTTATTATCTTCAACACATAAAAGTGTCAACCCTGACATAAATTGATATGTTTTTTTATCTATATTTATTTCAGAGTACATTATATTTTAAACTTATCCAATTCACTTTGTAATTTATGTGAATCAGCACTAAGAACTTCTACTGCAGATTCTACATTCCCACTAAGTTCATCACTTTTAGCTGATATTTCAATAATCTCTTCCATTATATATATCAACTGTTTAGTTCTTGTTGCTATATAAGTACTTTCATGCATAACTTCAGTTGAACGCTCTTTAGTTGTAAGAAGAGTATCTTGAGTAGCACTTGATGATTCTATAAGCTCTTGTGCTGATGTAGCTATATTGTTCATATTTTTAGATGAATTATCTGTTTCATATGCTATCTCAACAACACTTTGTGTTATCATATTAACACTTGCACTTATCTCACTAAGTGATTTTTGTGTTCTCTCTGCTAGTTTTCTAACCTCATCAGCAACCACAGCAAAACCACGACCATGCTCACCTGCACGAGCAGCTTCTATAGCCGCATTTAGTGCAAGTAAATTTGTTTGATCTGCAATATCTGAGATAATAGCTAAAACATCTTTTATATTTGCCGCTTGATCAGATAAAGAACCAACTTTTATAGCTAATTCTTGTTGATGTTCACTCCCTTTATCTATAGATGAAACAACATCATTTAGTTTAGTTATAAAATCATCTAAAACATTAAAAGTTATCTCAAGATTCTCAGTTACTGTTACTGTTGACTCTTCAACTTGATCTAACCTTGTACCAACATCTGCTACAAGGTCGTTAACTTCTACTATTTTAGCTTCTTGATCTTTTGAATGTATAGCTAAAGTTTCAACTATCACATTTAATTTTTCACTCTCATTTGCTGTTGCAATAGCAACATCTTTAGCGTTAAAAACACTCTCTTTAAAGGCAACTATCATTGTATGTAATGCTCTTGAAATTTGAGATATTTCATCCTTACCTTCTACAACGACATTACAACTTAGATCAAGTTCACTAGATACACATTTTATTTTACTTAATGAGCTTTGAACACTTTTGTTTACTCCACGACTTATAAAAAGAATAATTATAAAGATAATAATAGCAAAAGATATATATCCAAAAAGAGTAAGCGCTACTCTTTCTTTAGAATCCATTTCTATATCAGATAAGAGTAAAGCATTTTGCTCAGCTAAAGCATCATCAACTTTTTTAAGTAAATTTATCTTTTTAGTTATAGTTTTAAACCATACTACACCATCAACACCAAAAGAATCAGTTTTTGACTTTGCTATCTCTCTCATTTTATTTACTTCATCAACAACTGGTGAATTCATAGTTGAATGATATACTTTTTTTGCATCATTGGTAGCGATACTTAAAAAAGCATCCATATAAGCATTTTGTTCAGCCATAAGTGTTATAAACTTAGCATACATACCAGAACCAAACTTATCTGCTGAGAAAGTAGCACTCATAACAGCTCGCTCTATACCTGCTCGCTCTTTTGATTTTAAGAAGTTAGAGTACGCACTTAAAGATTTTACAAGTTCATCATTTGTTGCGAGTTTTGCTGTCAAAGAAACTATGCTCAGTATTTTTTTATTCATACCGGTATAGTAAGAAACTTCATCTTTTACACTTATAGATAAAGAATCCACCCTGTTTCTTATATCTGTAATCTTAGAAAAATCAGACTGCAAAGATGAGATATCTGATTTTAACTCATTAGAGAAACCACTTAAATCTATAGTTTTTATAAAAATTTCTAACTGATTGTACCTCTTGTTTGTCTCACCTCTTTGCTTAGGTAAGATAGTAACAAATTTCTTCCCCTTAGATCCAAGGTAACCTGCACTAGCCCCTCTCTCTTTTTGTGTTTCATGAATCAAAAGACTCAATTTTTGAGAAAGCTTGTTTAATGACTGAACACTTTGGATAGAACTCTTTTCATCTAGCGCCTTAAGAAGAGCAAATAAAATGATAACTAATGCAAACGAAACAACTATAAATGTTATCAGATTTAATTTGTTTTTGATACTCATAAGTCTAAGCTCTTGTTGCTTTAAAAAGATCAACTAAATTTAAATCCTTAAAAAGATCCATCAACTGAGGGTTTCCTATCTTAATCATTATGTTTATCTTATCTTTTAAAACAAGCTTATTAAAATAACCAATTACAGACGATGTCACAGATAAAGAGTTTAAGATATCTATAACTATATCTTTATGTGAAGCTGTTAAAGAATCAAGAGCAGACTTTATGCTTTGATAATCAGCAACAGACTTGATATTCCCATCGATTGTTAGAGTGTTTGAAGATACTGTTATGTCCATAAATTTTCCTTGTTATATAATCTATATGACTCTATACTATCACAAATTAACTAAAGTTTCTAATATTTTGCAACCAATCTATCATTTTTTTCTCAAAACCTATACTTTTTAACTCAACAAATTTCATAGGTTTTGATAAATATTGCTGTTTGACATATCCACCAAAATCATGAGGGTATAAATACCCACTCTTTTTTTGAACTATATTTTTTGGTATCTCTTGAATATTACCATCGTTGATAGATTTTATGGCACTATTTATTGCCAGATATGCAGAATTTGATTTTGGTGAAGCAGCTAGATATATGACAGCTTGTGCCAATATAATTCTTGCTTCTGGATAACCTATCTTACTTACACTAGTAAGCGTTGATGTAGCAAGTGTTAGTGCTTGTGGATTTGCATTTCCAACATCTTCACTTGCCAATATAACAAGCCTTCTAGCTATAAAGTCCGCACTTTCACCACCATCTATAAGCCTTGCTAGATAATAGATAGCAGCATCTATATCACTTCCTCGTATAGATTTTATCATAGCTGATGACAAATCATAATGAACACCAGCTTCACTACTTCCTGCTTGAAGTGCATTTGGTCTAAGTGATCTTAAAAGCTCTAAAGATATATGTTCACTAACATTTGAGGAAAATTCTAAAAGCTTTAACATAGCTCTAGCATCCCCTCCACTACTGGCTATAAGATACTCTTTTGCATCTTCATCTATAACTAATGATGAAACTTCCAAAACCATAAGAAGTAACTTTTCTAACGCCAATAATGGTATAGATTTTAACTCAAAAAGCATAGAACGAGAACGTATAGCGGATGTAAGAGAAAAAAATGGATTTTCTGTTGATGCACCAACAATAAGTACCGAATTATTCTCCATTACAGGGAGGAGTACCTCTTGCTGATTTTTAGAGAGTCTATGAACTTCATCTATAAATATTAGAGGCTTTTGCAGTGCATTTTTATACTGTTCAAAAATTTTACGTAGTTGCTCAACTTTGAGTGAAGTAGCATTAAATTCATAGAATGGCAACTTCATCTCTTTTGCTATAACCCTTGCCATAGAAGTTTTACCAACTCCAGCAGGACCATAAAAAAAACTATGCCCTAACGCCAATCTTTCACATAAAACTCTAAGTGGAGCATTTTTAGAACAAAGATGTTCCTGTCCTACTATATCATCAAATGTTTTAGGTCTTAGAAGATTTGTAAAATCTGACAATCTTATTTTTTCCCTTTCCCTTTCTTAAAAGAAGGTTTATTTCCTGCCATCTCTCGTTCTAGTTTCTTTTCAGCTTTTAAAAACTTATAAAGAGCAGAATATTCACTTCTACTCAGATACCTTGTTTTTCCACTTGGAAGATTATTTAACTCTATCTCTGCAAAACTTATACGTTTAAGATCAACTACTTCAGCCCCAAAATGAGCAAAAAAGCGGCGAAGTTCACGATTTTTCCCTTCACTGAGTGCTACTTTAAGTATAGAATAGTTTACTTGGTTTTTTTGGATTTTATACCCTATAAAAGGTTTAAACTCCATAGATGTTATCTTAGAGTGTGAGTGTGCACCAGCTGTTGCATCTTCAAGAAATATACCATTCATCATAGCATTTTCCATATCTGGTGTCACTTCCCCTTTTATCTTTATCTTGTATATCCTTTCTAGGTCTGACTCCATTAGCTTTGTCGCAACGTGAGAAGCATCAGTAAGAAGCAAAAGTCCCTCAGAAGCAAAGTCAAGTCTACCAACTGGGATAAAGTGTTTAAACTCTTTACTTAAACTATCATATATAGTTTTACGACCTTTTGGATCAGACTTGGTGACAAGTTCCCCTTTTGGTTTTGAATATACTATCACTGTATACTTCTCTTTTGGACTCACCTGTTTACCACTTATATATACTATATCCAAACCCTCTTCAACCTGTGTTGCAGGATTATCCTCTATCTCACCATTTACTCTTACATATCCATCTTGGATAGCCTTATCAGCTTCACGACGTGAATATGTTGAGTAGTGTGCTATGTATTTGTTTAATCTCATTTTTCTCTCTTTTGTTTTCTAGTATCTTAAGAGATACCTTTTTCTATAAGTGTATGTATATGTAGTACACCTTGTATCTTTTTATCTTTATCTGTTACAACTAAAAGTTGTATCTTTTTACTCTCTATAAGTACAAGCGCATCACTTGCAAGCATATCAGAATCATCTATACTCATAGGGTTTAGTGTTGCATACTTCATAACATTGTCATTAAGATCAAACCCATCACTAATAAGGGCTCTTCTTACATCACCATCACTCATAAGAGCTACAAGTCTACTATCTTCATCTGCTATAAGTGTTGTACCAACTCTCCCCTCAGAGATACTTAGTATCGCATCTTTTACACTGGCACTTTGAGATATGATAGGAAGCTCACTACTCTTCATAAGGTTACTAACCTTTGTAAAAAGTTTCTTACCCAATGCTCCACCAGGATGAAATGATGCAAAATCACTCTTTTTAAAGTCTCTTGCCCTCATCAAACAAACGGCCAAAGCATCCCCTAACGCCAATGTTAAAGTAGTAGAACTTGTTGGTGCAGTGTTTAAAGGACAAGCTTCCTTCTCAACTACTACATCTATAACAAGATCACTATACTCTCCAAGAGTTGAATCTCTATCTCTTGTCATACCAATAAGGGGGATACCAAAACGTTTTATATGTGGGAGTATGGAACTAAGCTCTTCGCTCTCTCCAGAGTAACTAATAGCGATAACAACATCATCAACACCTATCATACCAAGGTCACCATGTAGTGCCTCTGTAGGGTGTAAAAAGAAGCTTGGAGTACCTGTAGATGCAAAAGTAGCCGCCATCTTAGCCCCTATCAAACCACTCTTACCTACACCACTTACAACAAGCTTACCCTTGCAGTTAAGGATGATATCAACAGCCTTATCAAAAACATCATCTATACTCTTAGCCGCTTGTATAAGTGTAGATGCTTCTATGTTTAAAGTCTCTTGTGCTATCGTTTTGTAATTCATAATGGTATTATACCTCAAAAGTGTTATACTTAAGAAAAAGATAATATACAGGTGTATAAATATGCAAAATATATATAACGAAGTTGGTTCCCTTGATGCTAGATGTTACAAGGAGTTTGGTCTTAGTGAAGATATACTTATGGAAAATGCTGCACAGGGGATGGCTGGGTATATAAAAAAGAGATTTAAAAAAGGTTCACACATCATTGTGGTATCTGGGAGTGGTAACAATGGAGCAGATGGGATAACACTTAGCCGTATACTTCATAAAGAGTACAAAGTTGAACTACTTATACTTAAAAAACCATCCTCCCCTATGGCTATACTTCAGTATAAAAGAGCAAAACTTGTAGGTGTAAAAGAGATAAAAAAACTAAAAGAGTGTGATCTTATAGTTGATGCCTTTGTTGGTACTGGTTTTAAAGGTGAGATCAACATAGAGGTAAAAAAAGTTTTTAAAGAGATAGAGAGACTAAAAGCATTTAAGATAGCCTGTGATGTGGTATCTGCCAACCTTTTTAGTGCTGATGTAACACTCACTATGGGTGCACTCAAAAAAAGTATGTTTTTAGATGATGTTAAAGATCTTATGGGGGAGATAAAGGTTATAGACCTTGGGATATCAAGAGAGGTTTATGAGACACAAACAAACTATCACCTTTTAGATATGG
>Ga0256827_10001149_pt1 | contig 16789 bp, 12 predicted proteins | sample CV84metaG_FD_185977 | JGI IMG/M metagenome (GOLD analysis project Ga0256827, IMG submission 185977) | Hydrothermal vent microbial communities from East Pacific Rise, Pacific Ocean - CV84 | ecosystem: Environmental > Aquatic > Marine > Hydrothermal vents | place: Pacific Ocean: East Pacific Rise... | reverse complement strand
TGAAAATCTCTATATTGTGGAAAAGAGACCTCATCGACTTTGGGAATTGCTAAATGTGATAGATTCTCAAGTGGAAATTATTGAAAATACAAAATCTGAAATTTCAGAATGGCAAACTGAAAAAACACGACTTGAGAAATTTGGTAGAACTGAACAGATTGAGGGGATTGGAAAAAGAGAGAAAATAAAACTTTCAACTCAAGAATATTTAGACAAACTGAAAAAAGATGTTTTTGAAAATGGTAAAAATACTAAAAGTAATCGAGCCAAACTTTTTAAAGTTGCAAAAGCTGAAAATGATTCAGAAACTATTTCTGAAATGGCAGAGCAATTAGATTTTAAAAGTGCAAAAGAGTTTTTGGGTGAAGATTCAAAAACAAATTTAGCTTTAGCTTTACAGAATCGAGATATTGCAAAACTTGAAAAATATAAATTTGATTTTAGCAAACTTAACTTAGCTGATATAGTTGGAAAGCAAATTGTATCAAAACAACAAGTAAATTTAGAATTTTTAAAAACTCTGATTGAAAGAGGTGTAAATATCAACAAGACTTACGATAGTTTTACGGCATTAATGATTGCTTCTGAAAATAAATATAAAAAAATAGTAAGCCTTCTTATTCAGAACGGTGCTAATATTGATTTACAAAATGATGAGGGGACATCTGCTTTGATGATTGCTTCTCAACAAGGACATACAGAAATAGTAAAGATACTTATTGAAAATATGGTTAATATTAACTTAAGAAATCATAATGGAAGTTGTGCTTTAATGATTGCTGTAAATAATGGGTATATAGAAATAACAAAACTACTGATTGAAAATGGTGCTAATATTAACTTGCAAAGTAATCAGGGTAGCTTTTCTCTAATTATAGCTTCAGATAATGGTTACACAGAAATCGTGCAACTTCTTATACAAAATGGTTCTAACCTTAATATACGGAACAATAATGGAGTTTCTTCTTTAATGTTTGCCTCTCAAAATGGACATATAAAAATAGCAAAACTTCTAATGGAGCAAGGCGCTAACCCTAATTTACAAACTAATAATGGTGGTACGGCTTTAATAGTTGCTTCTCAAAATAAGCACACAGAAATAGTTAGACTACTAGTTCAAAATAATAGAATTAATCTAGATTTAAAAGATATAGATGGTCTTTCTGCTTTAATAGTTGCCTCTCAAAAGAGGCATATAGAAATAGTAAATCTACTTGTTGAAAATGGTGCTAATCTTAATCTGCAAACTAATGATGATAAATCATCTGCTTTAATAGTTTTAGTTGATAAAGGATATACAGAAATAGCAAAAATCCTTATTGAAAATGGTGCTAATCTTGATTTACAAGATAATGATGGATGGTCTTCTTTAATGTATGCTTCTTACGAAGGATATATAGAAATAGTTAAGCTTCTTATTGAAAATAGAGCTAACACTGATTTACAAAAAGATGATGATTTTTCTGCTTTAATTATTGCTTCTCAGCAAGGATACACAGAAATAGTAAAATTGCTTATTGAAAATGGCGCTAATCTTGATTTAGAAAATAATAAGAGAGCATCTGCTTTAATGGTTGCTTCTCAACAAGGACATATAGAAATAACAAAACTTCTTATTGAAAATGGCGCTAATCTTGATTTAAAAGCGGTAAATGGTTTTACAGCCCTACAAATTGCCAAACAAAACAACCACACTGAAATCATAAAATTTCTTGAAAAAGCAGAAAAAACTTTATCTAAATAAGTTTTGTTAGAAGAAAGCCTTTTGATATAATTGTATTGCAAAATAAAATTTACAAAAAAGGCTTTCGCAATTCTATGAAAAATAAACTTAAAGTACAAGATATTTTAATATCAGTTTCACAAATCAATGAAGAAGATTTTATTTCCCTTACAGATATGGCAAGATACAAAAATGCTGAACAAACAGGTAAAGTAATTCAACAATGGTTGAGAAATTCTAAAACTATCGAATTTTTGGGACTTTGGGAAAAGATAAATAATCCAGATTTTAATCTACCCGTTTTCGAGTATATTAAAAATCAAGCTGGTTCTAAGAATTTTTCTCTATCCGCAAAAGATTGGATTGAAAAAACAGGTGCAATTGGAATTATTTCAAGAGCTGGTCGTTATGGAGGCACTTATGCTCATAAAGATATTGCTTTTGAATTTGGCAGTTGGTTAAGTGCAGAATTCAAACTTTATTTAATCAAAGAGTTTCAACGACTCAAAGAAAATGAAGCTGATTCAGTTTTTCAAGTTCAAAGAACCATCTCAAAACGAAACTACAAAATTCAAACCAAATCAATTAAAGATTATATTATTCCGAAATTAAATCCAAATGATAATAAAACTTGGGCATATACAGATGAAGCTGACCTTTTGAATTTGGCAGTTTGGGGAATAACCGCAAAACTTTGGAGAGAAGCAAATCCTGACAAACCATCGGATACAAATATTCGAGATTATGCAACTCTTGATGAATTGATTGTTTTGTCAAATATTGAAGTTTTAAACTCTAAAATGATTGCGAATCATATTCCAAAAAATGAAAGATATAAAGCTCTCAAGCAAGATGTCATTTCACAGATGGCAATTTTTTCTAAGATGACACCTATTAAAATGTAGATTTTTCAAGAATCCACGAAAAATTCTGGTGGTAGTATCTTGCCAATATCTTTAAAAAAGTGTTTTCTGAATTACTACAATTTCCAAAAGCTCATCAAATTTATCCTCAAAATAGTGTGGTTGAGTTTGAAGTTCCTGCAATAGATTTATCATTTCCACCCTTGCGAACTACCACAAAGTCACCATTGCGGGAATTCCCGTAATGGGATCCTAGTTCTTCAATATACTCTTTTAATCGTAACTAATCGTTTGTTCTTTTACCAAATTTATTAGCAACTTCAGTGATATTTAAATATAGTTCTGTTTCTGAATTTGTAGAAAAATCTATTGCAAATCCGTTGTAATTTTTGGTTATAATTTCCATTATATATTTTCCAATCATTTTATTTTCAAATAGAAATCTCAGTTTCTAAATGATTGGGATATTGCAACATAAAATTAGATTTAATAATTTTTAATGTTCAAACAATCATTCTTCAGTCTTTCTAAAATTCTATCTTTTTCTTGTAAGTCTATTAATGTATCTAAAAAACTTCTACCAACTTTTGACATATTATTTGTGGTATTCCAAATAGAAATTGTTGATGTACTAAATCCTGAAATCTTAGAAAAATCTCTTTGATTCATTCCAATAGATTTTAGTTCTGATTTTAAATCAAATTCTTTATTATCCAAATTCACTCCTATTTTTTATTAAATTTATTTTATCAACTTTATTGTCATTTTACATAGTTATTATTATTCCACTCAATATATATGTTTCTTTCTTGACAACCATAAAAATATTAAGTATAATTACACTTATAAAAAAAGGATAAATATGACTTACTCTAATAATGAGATGGTTTCATCTACTGAATTTGCTAAAAGATTTGGAAATAATCTTGATAAAGTTACATCTCAAAAAGTGGAAAAACTTGCTATTTTAAAAAATAATTCTATTGAAGCAGTTGTTATCTCTAAAAATAATTATGAGAATATGATGGAAATCATCTATCCCCAACCTAAAGAGAAAAGAATAGTCAATCCCGATTTAATCTTAAAAGGTATTCAAGAAATTATCAAATGGGCAAATAGGTCAAAACTACAATTTCCTGAACAGGAAAGTAATTTATTAAAAGTTGAAGCTATTTTATTTGCAGATAATTTAGATGATGACTTTGAATATAAAATCTCTGTTTTTAGTAAAAACCTTATTAAAGGCGAGTTGCAAGTTTCACTATTATACCTTACTAATTTTCCTAAAGAGATTGAGATTTTACAAGCGTTGAAATATATTTCAGTGTCAAATGGTGGTTTTAGTATTTTGCCTAAAGAGATTGGAAACTTACCAAAATTAGAGACTCTACGATTTTCCGATATGGGGCTTCAAAAGTTGCCAAAAGAGATTGGTAATCTTTCGGAGTTAATATTGCTTGAAATTACAAATAATAGAATATTTCATATTCCTAAAGAGATTGGTAATTTACGAAATTTAAAATTTATCTCTTTTTACGGAAATGATTTAAATGAACTTCCAAAAGAGATTAGCAAACTCAATAAACTTGAAATTTTAAATTTAGGTGCAAATCCTTTAACCGCAATTCCAAAAGAGATTTCACAATGTGAATATTTAAGAGTTCTCGATTTATCAAATACAAAAATCATTGAGCTACCCGATGAATTAGCGGAACTTTATTATTTAAAAGAACTTTATCTACCAGAAGATACAATCTTATCTGATAAATTAGAATCTGCTCTCAAGTTGAATCGTTGTAAAATTTATCGTTCTAAATATCAAGATGTATCTAAAAGGGAAAGATATTCTCGTAGAAGTATTGAGAAATATCTATCTTTTGCAATTCCATCTGTGCATATTTAAATGAGTCAGCTTTTAACAGTAAATGAAATCTTAGATTATGAATTAGATGAAAATGCTAAACTCTTATATCTAAAAGAGCATTGGAATATATCTGAAGATAGAAATATTGAAGTTTTTGGATATTTAACAGAGGAGAATAAAGGATATCTTCGACTAAAACAGGTTTCTTTATTAAACGGCGATAGTATAGAATATCCTATTATTAATTTAATTAATTTAGATTCAAGGAATAATATAAAAGCTTATGGTTTTTATTGTCCTAATAAAAATTTAGATAATTTAGATATTCAAATTAATAGCTGGTATCAAGCTGAACTAAAATTAGCTTTTTCTAGGGAGCGAGAAAAATATAGCAATCCTCTTTTATTAGAAGTTATACCAAAATCTCTAAAAGAGCTAAATAAAATCCCAATTAATCGATTAAAGCCTTTTCAAATTGACGATGAAATCTTAGTTGAAAAAACAGTTTTAGATTTTTATGTTTCAACTAAAACTAAAGATATTCAATTAAAAGCAGATGAGGTTAAAGCTGATTTAAAGAAATTGGAAACTAATTTAGAGGATAAGAAAACCAGTTTTGAGAAAATAGAAACAGATTTTAAATCTTTGAAAATTGAAAATCGGGAACTTAGAAAAAAAGGAAAAGAGTTGAAAGTAAAATTAGATGAGTTAGAAAAATTCACAAAGACAAGAGCTGATAATTTAAGAGATATGAATTTTATTGACAACTCAATGTATAACAATATTTTAGGCAACAAAAAAGATAAAAGGAAAATTCAAAACTCAATATCGTTTCAAGATTTAGATAATGATTTTTCAAAAGCAGTTTCTCATATTCAAAGCTACCTTTATGCAAAAGATATTTTTTACGAAAAAAAGATTTTGGAAGATTATTTTGCTCTTATCAAAACTAATGATTTAATTATTTTAGCAGGTGATTCAGGTTCAGGTAAAACAAATCTTGTTAAATCTTTTGCTCAAGCGGTTGGCGGAGTTTCTAAAATTATTCCAGTTAAACCCAATTGGACTTCTTCGGAGGATTTACTAGGTTATTACAACCCTTTAGAAAAAAAATATTTATCAACTCCTTTTTTAGAAGCTTTATTAGAGGCTAAGCAGAATCCTGATATTCCATATTTTATCTGTTTAGATGAAATGAACTTAGCAAGAGTTGAATATTATTTTGCCGACTTTCTATCAATTTTAGAGGAGAGAGATTTTCAGCCACAAATTGAACTTTACTCAAATAGTGAAACTTCTCATATTTTATCAGAATTTGAGAATGTTCTTGAGATAATTAAATCTTCAAAAGAGAAATTTAAGAAAAATAACCTCATCAGTTTTATGGATATTTTAAAAGATGAAGAGATTAACAATGAACTGAAAAAAGTTTTTGGTTTTAGTGATAAAGATTCTCTGATTAAATATCATACAGATTTACGGAAAATGCTTAATGGAATTTTAGAGATTCCATCATCGATTGAGTTTCCAAAAAATGTAAGAATTATTGGAGCTATAAATATTGATGAAACGACAAACTACCTTTCGCCTAAAATTTTAGATAGAGCTCATATTATCAAGTTTGAAAATCCACTTTTAGCTGACACAGAACAGATTGAAAAAGATGTTAGCAAAATTAAAAATTCGGATAAGATTATCACTTTTCCAATGGAAAGTTTTGGAGTTCGAGAAAAATATCCAAAAATCGAAAAGGATAAGTATCTTGAAAAAACTATTATAGAATTAGCCAGAGAATATTTTGTAAAACTTGGAATTGAGGTTGGTTTTAGAACTATTCGACAAGGTTTAAATTACTCTAAAATGTGTGCTGATTTTAATCAAAGCAAAGAAATGGCTTTAGAAAGTTTTTTAAATCATAAAATCTTGCCTAAAATGATGTTTGATGGAGGATCTAAAATAAATAATGATGAAACCAAAAAAGATATTCTTCAACTCTTTTACCATTGGTTAAATAATAATCAATTTACATCTGTTTCATCTGAACTAAAAATTATTTTAGATAATTCTACAAGAAATGACAATATTATAAATTACTGGACAAAGTAGATGAACCCAATTCTTGAAGCTAAATATATTCATATAAATTGGTTTGATAATTATCAAGTTAGAAAAATTACTGAATCATTTTATAATATTTCTATTGAGGACAACTCTTTAGATATTGTAACTTATCCAAAAATTGAGAACTCTTATAAATTGGGTCAATTTGCTTTAAGGTTTTTGGATAATAAAAACTCTTTTGAGATAAGCATTATTAGAGATAATCAGAAAATTAAATTAAAACAGATTGTCAATCCTGATAATGGAAATATTTGGTGGGTAGAAAATGGGGATTTTATCAGAAGTCAAAACGGCTTTTTATATTTAAAATCATCTTTTTATAATAGAGTTGGAACAGTTAAAATTCAATTTGCCGAAAATAGTTTTATCGATGTAAATATTAATGATATAAATTTGAGTGCAGATGATTTAGAAAAATATATTAATGATTTTACAGAAAATTTATGGCATCTGATTTTTTCAAAAGATAGCAATGTTACAGGAAGTAAAAATAAAACTGTTTCTTTAAATGATAGTTCGGAACTAATAAATCTAACCGCTAAATTTATTAAATATGCTGAAAATATTATTGACAATCCTAAAAAAGAGTTACGAGAAATTCAGGAACTGAAAAATATTAAATATGTTAAACCAGTTCCACGAACATTTATGGAAATTGCTACAAAAGGAATGAGAAAAGAGCTTACAAGCCGAGCTTATAAAGAATCATATAATCTTGCTGAAAACCGTTATGTTTTATACATTATTGAAAAACTTTCTCAAATTCTTAAATATCAAAGTAGATATGGCACATCTTATTTAGAAACTTTACAGAGAAAAAAAGATAATCTTCAAAAGAGATTTGACTCTTTTTCCGATGAGGTTGTTATTTCAAAAGATGTTTTAGAGAATGAGATTCAAGATATTCAAAAACAGATTATAGAGAGAAAAAAGCTTTTTAAGAATTTTGAATATGATGAATTTGAGAATTGTCCAGAACAAATAAGTAATGGATACGGATATAGAGAATTTATACTTTATATTATTTCATCTTTAAAACAAGATAAATACTATAAGGATTTATATGAATTCAATATTAAATTTAATGAAAATAAAGTTTTAGTAAAAATCAATAAACGATTTATACCTTTACTTGAATCATTTCAACAGTATAAAGTTAAAGTTTGTAGAACAAGAAAATATCAAGAAGATAAGGAATTTAATAGATATAAGCCTTTTTGGATTCTTACAATTAATAAAGTTTATCAAATTGAACCCATCAAAGATAATCATCTAATTTTCTTAAAAGATAAACTTAAAAATCTGAAAAATGATAAAATCAAATATGCTGAACAAAGTTTTAAACGAACAATCAATTATAAAGAACGAAATGAGCAAGAAAAAGAAAAAAAATCTATTCGGGAGCAGATTCAATATTTAAATGAAAATCTACCTCAAAACAATGAAGATTCAGAAAAATTAAATTTACAATATAAAAGAGTTAAAAACTTATTGGCAAAATTTAATAAACTAAACATTAAGATAGATTCCCACTTTACAGGTTCTATGACATTTATCCAAAACAATAATTATCGAGGAATTCATAAAACTTATAAAGAGATTCAAAATTTAAGTGGAGTTGATGAAAGTGTGTTTATAAAACTTTTTGAAACTGATAAAATTGGAATTGTTGATACTCCAGCCCTTTATGAAAAATGGGTCTTGCTAAAAATTATAGGTGTTTTACAAAAATATAGATTTATTCCTCAAGCAAATTGGAAAGAGTATTTAGTAGAGATGGCTTTACAAAATAAATATAATATTGAACTTGAATTTATTCAGCAAAATCTAGATGTCAAATTAATTTTAACTTATGAAAAAGTTCTGAAAAATGGAAAAAGACCTGATTTTGTATTAGATGTTTTTGAGTTAAATACAAACATAAATTTAAAACGATTTGTTTTAGATGCAAAATTTAAAGATTTTGACGAAAATAGAATAATAGAGAAAGAAATTCTCACTCTTTTTAATAAAGGATATTCTGAAGATAATAAAAATCCTGTTTTTGTTCTTCACCCATCAGATAAAGCAATAACCAAACAAAACTCTCATCAAGATTGGAGTAAATATTCTTTTTATGGAGAAGCCAAAGGTAATTTTAAAGATTTTCCTATTCATAATTTTGGTGCAATTAAACTTAAAACTGGTTATCTTGATGATTTGCAAAGATTAATAGGAATGTTTTTGGAATATCATTTATATTTGGAATTATGTATAGTTTGTGGAAATAGTAAAGAACTGTTTGATAACTCACCTAAGAACGGAATTAAGAATTATTCCTGCAAAGAATGTTTTCATAAATTTACACAAAGTTATTGTTGGAATTGTGGAGGAAACAGCCATAATGTTTTATGGAAACACGATAGTTATTGGAGTTATCATAATAACTTATTAGAAAATGCTTATGATATGAAATGTCCAAGATGTGGAATGCAATATGAAGATTTACAAAAGTTACAAAATCTACAACAAGGCAATTAATATGAAAACTCAATCTATTCAAATTGAACAATCAGCATATCTTCAGGCAAAAGAGATTTTAAATCAGATAGGTTTAAATTATTCTCAAGTAATTTCAGCTTTTAATAATATGATAATTTCAAATAAGGGGCTTCCTTTTGAAATTCCAACTTTAGAAACTGAACAGGCTTTAAATCAACTCAAAAATAGAGATGAACTTTTTAAAAATTGAAATTCCCCCGAAAAATTCGGGGAAAACAACCTCAAAATCTCTAATAACTAAATATAACTAAATATTATCAATAATCTCATTCAAAGTCTGACTCGGTCGCATAGACTTTTCAGCAAGTTCATCATTCGGGTGGTAGTATCCGCCAATATCTTTAAAAAAGTGTTTTCTGAATTACTATAATTTCCAAAAGCTCATCAAATTTATCCTCAAAATAGTGGGGTTGAGTTTGAAGTTGGTTTTGAGTTGAAACTTTATTGACTCCAAATTCCAAACCTTTTTTTGTTAGCGATTTGAACTCTTTGTAAATTGGAATTTTTTCGCCTTTTTCATTTGTCTCTGTTTTTGAAGATTTACGATTTAGAATTTCTAAAAACCCTTTTTCAATTAGCAGTTTGTTAAATTTGTTTGCTGACATTCCAACATCAATTTTTTTCAAAAGAGAGGATAGAGAAACTGAATGGTTTTCATCAGAATATTTCGGCAGATATTCAGTTTCCAAACCAATTTTTTTATAGAGAATTTCAGTCATCAGAATTTTTGATGCTTCATTCACTTTGAGATGTTTAAAAGCAAATTCTAAGCCTTTTAGATTTCGGTCAGTTTCTGTTTCTTGAACAAATTGAGAAACTCCATTTTTAAGAATATCCTCAATTTGAATATCACACCAAACTGCAAAATCAGGAGAAAGCCATCGAGCAAAAGCGATAATTAGTTTTTTGTGAATCCAAGTTCCTTGTTCTTGAGGATTTCCACCTTGTTTAATGACCACCAAATCGCCGTTGCTCAAATGTGAGAAACGGAATAATAAAGCTTTTATGTAATCTTTAACATCTTTATTTCTTAACCAATTATCAGGTTTTTTACCAAAGCTTTTGGCAACTTCAGTCGCATTAATATATAGTTCAGTTTCTAAATCAATAGAAAAATCTATTGCAATTCCGTTGAAATTTTTTGTTATAATTTCCATTGTAATTTTCCAATCATTTTATTTTCAAATAGAAATTTCCAGTTTCTAAATGATTGGGGATATTATACCAAAAATATATTATTATACACTTCTTAAATCATAAATCATTTTTATATCATCGAGAATTTTAGCCTTTTTATAATTTAAAATTAAAAGACTAACCCATTTTGGCATAGGTAAATTTCCTCTAAACCATCGACTCACAGTATTTTGATTTACTTCTGTATATTCCGCAAAATCTTTCTGTGACATTCCAATAGATTTTAGTTCAGCTTTTAAGTTAAATTCTCTATTTTCCAATGTATTCCTTTGATTAAATTTTGTAATTTGATTGAATTAAAGTTTTAAGTTCTATATTATTCTTTTCTAACTCAATATTAAAACCAGTTTCTAAAACAGTTATAAAATCATCTATTGAATATAAATTTGGAAATTCCCGTATTGAATCAAATTTTGCCAATAAACATATTTCTTGATATTTATTATCAATAACATTTGTATTATTTTTAGGGTGTGCTTTAGTATAATGTTGAGTAGGAGTTAAAAGAATTAAATTCTCTAAATATGAATCAATAGTTGAAAATTCTGATTTCATAAAAATATGATGAACTTGTGTAGCTTCTCCATTCGAAAACTCATCTTTAACTTCACTATTTGGTGAATGATATTTTTTAATCAGTTTTTTAGCTTTTTGAAGAGAATATTTTTTATAAACTTCAATTTTATTTTTAGCTCTATTTTCGTAATCTTCTCTTGTTTCATTTTTAGATTTTGTTACATCTCTCCAATTTACACGATTATAAAACAGTTCATCAAGTGAAATAGTAGTTTTAGATATATTTCCTCTTCTTGTTCCTAGCTTTTTGTATTTAAATGCTAATGGATTTATAATCTTAGTGAAAATCCTACGAACTTCCAAAGTCCCATTTATTTTAGTATATTTAATAATAAATTGTTCATATTCTGATTTCAGAGAATTAAAACTATCTTTTGTTTGTAAGTCAAAAAAGTTTGCAAATAAATGCCAGATTTCAGAATCTTTAAGAACTTTTTCTAAATATATTTGTAAAAATAACAAAGAGTTTCTTTCACGAATTGCTATAAACTCAATTATATCTTTATGATTAATTTTAAATATTATTTGCCGACCACTTTTTTCTTCAATTAAAATATTTGCATAAGCTAAAGCTTTTAAAGGTTGTTGAAAAAGTTTGTCATATTCATTTTGTGCTTTTTTGTCAAAAACATCAGGTTTATTAAAAATATCTTTTATATTTTCATTTGAATACTCTAAACTCCAAATATCTTGAGATGTAAATTCTGTTTTTTGAGTTGTTTCAACTAATTCAATTACACAATCTGAAATAATGGTTAAAATATCTGGAGTAACTTTTTGGTCTATAAAACGAGCATTTCCACTTTTGCGAATATCGAAATCTAAGTTTTGAAAATATTTATCAATTCTATCTTTCATATTTCCCCTTTAATTTTCCAAAAAAGAATACAGAATTATTATCAATATTTAATGAGCGAGTTCCAAAATTACGAGCTACTCTATAATATTCTCTGAATTCATCAGATGAATAATAATCTAAATCTTGTTTTGTAATTTGAATTTTACTATCTTTTTTCTCAAGAATTGCAACAGAACCATCAACAATAGAATTTTTAGGTAAAAAAGTAGCTCTTGGATTATAAGTTAAATTAGGTATTAAAATTAAATCATCTTGATTAAAAAACTTAGCAATAGATATTTTTTCTAAATTGTCAATATAAGTATCATAATTTTTTATATCAATAATTTTATTATTTCCAATATTACGAGATTTAAGAACTCTAATATTTCCTTCTAATTTAGTTATCTTTTTTGTTATTTGTCTATCACGAGTGCTTTTAAAAATTCCTAAATTCATTTTAGAAATTATTCTATCAAAATCTATATTTCTATAAATCAGCCAATATGGAAACTCTTTAGAAAAAATGTAATTTTTTTGTTGATATAAAACTTGATTTGTTATATAGCTTTCTATTTTAACCTCATCAGAAATATACTTTATTTCATTAGATATTAAAATGCCAATAGTTTCAATTTTAACACCTTTAAAAGCCTTTTCACCATAATCTGTAATTTTAATAATTTTATCTTCTAATATTTTTCTAGTAATATTAAATTCAGGAGTATTTATTAAACTTTTAGGAACTATAAAAGAGATTGTTTTCCCAACTTGTACAGCTTTCTCAATAAAAAAAGCAAATAGATTAGTTGTTTTACTATTTCTCATATTTATAGGTGAAAAAATTGAAGAATATTCTATCTTTTGTTCCGTAGATATTTTTTGATAGGGTGGATTGCCAACAACTAAATCATATTGTTTGCTATTTTGCCAAAGAATAAAATCATCATTTATAAAATTAAATGTAAAATTTTGAGGTGGTTTAATTATCTGTAAAATATTTTTTAGATGTTCAAGGGAATTTTTATCAATATCTATTACATCAATAATTACTTTAGGAATATTCTTATATTTTTCAATTAGCAAAGGTATAAAGTTTCCAACTCCCACAGATGGTTCTAAGATATGCAAAACTTTTTTATTTTTAAAATCAGGTATATCTTGCAAAGAGTTAAACACAATATCTTGTCTTGTGTAATAAGCAGATGTTTTCTCTTTTTCTAAATTTGAAGTCTCTAGTTTAAAAAATATATCTGTTAGCTTTTTTTCTTTTTGGACACTTTTTATATTTTGTGCAATTTGTTGAAATATATTTGTAGGAACTGCTTCACCTATACTTTTTCTAATAGTTAATTCTTCACTCTTTAAAAATTTAATTTTTTCATCTTGAGATAAGTTATTTAAATCCTGAAAACTTATATTTGACCAATTAAAAGTTTTTGGAATATTCATCATCTCCATTATTTCTCGAATTGAAAATACTCTATTATCTTCTGGGTGAATTGTATTTTGACTTGCTAAAATATCATTTCTTGTATGAATACAAGCTCCCGATTTATTCCAATAACATCTTGAATATTTGTCTCCATTTTTATTTTTATTAAGAACTATTTCACCATCTTTAATTTGATGAGGTATTCTCAACTTTTCAGTATTATCAAAAGCAGATTCACCCTCTTTTATATTTTCAATCCAAGCTAACATTTTCTTATCAAAATTTCTATAAAAATGGTAAATATCTTCTTTTGAAATTTCACCCATATTTTTTAAACGAGAAAAATTACCTATAACATCTTTTAAAGTTTTTATATTTTGCTGTTTTGGAAAAATATCATAAGGTGAAATATCCTTTATATCTTTTCTAACTCCAATTACTAAAGTTCTTGTTCTGCTTGAATTTGAACCATACTCTTTAAAGTTTATAACTTTTGATAATATATTGTAGTTTCCATTTAAATTTAGTTCGATAGCTTTTGAAATAGGTTTATCAATATTATCAATATCTGTGCAAATTGTATTCATAAAAGTTCTTACATTTTCAAAAATAAAAAATTTAGGTTTAACTTTCATAACAATTTTTATAGATTCAACTACAAGAGAATTTCTGCCTTTTTCATCTCTTTTTTTATGATTTGCAACTGACATTCCTTGACACGGTGGAGTTGCTATGATAATATCAATTTTTTGATTTTCTACCTCTTTAAATAACTTATGCTGAATATCTGAATTTGTAATATCTCCGAGAATATAGCCACTATCTTTTTCGCATTTATTATTAAATTTTTGAATATTTAATCTTTTTTCTAAAATTTCATTAGTTGCAACACATTTATAATTTTCTAATTTAAAACCGTAACAACCAACTCCTGCACTGCTAAATAGTGAAATATAATTCATTTAATTCCTATAATTTTCTGAAATTATATTTAAGGAATCCTTCGAAAAAGGTTAAGGGAGATTTTAGATAGAATTATGATTAAAAATTAAGGAGTTTTATAAATTATAATGGAATATTATATTTCAATAATATCAGCTTTATTTCATTTGTCAATTATCGAAATAATTAAGGAGTTTCGCACTATGAAAGAGCTGTATTTAGACAATAAAAATAGTATCAAATATTTAGCTATATTTATAGTAATGCTCTTAGCAATATTTTCATTACTTTATTCATTCAAAGACTTGGGAACTTTTGGAGATTTCTTTGGAGGGATTTTAAATCCTATTGTAGGTTTTATAGGAATAATCCTAATTTATCTAACTTTGAAAACTTCTCAAGAAACCCTTAAAATTACAAAAGATGAATTAAGTTTAACGAGAGAAGAGTTTAAAAAATCTAATAATATTTTTGAAAACCAAAAACTTGAAATGAAATTACAGACTTTTGACAATAAATTTTTTAAAATGTTAGATAGATTTAATATGACTGTTGAAAATTTAGGAGCCTACAATAAAGATCATACTTTTCAATCTAAAAAAGATTTCTTTCATTCTATTTTAATTAATAAATTTTCTTTAGAAAATAAAGGTATTTATTTTCCGTATATACATTTAGTATTTCAAATCATTAAATTAATAGATGAAAGTAATTTTTTAAATATAAAACAAAAAATGTATTATATAGATCTATTTAAATCTCAAATAATGAGTGAAGAAATTATGTTAATAGTAAAATGTATATCTTGTTATAAAAAAACTTATAATGAAAATTTTCAATATATTTTAGAAAAATATCATTTCTTTCAATTTATAAATTTAAAAAAAGTTAAAGAAGCTTATCCAAATATCGTTAGTGAATTAGATAAATTTAACAACACAGCTTTTAAGAAATTTTAAAATTAAATTCCCCTTTCGGGGAAAAAACTTCAAATTCTCAATAACTAAATATTATCAATTATCTCATTCAAAGTTTTTGATGGTCTCATTGATTTTTCAGCAAGTTCATCATTCGGGTGGTAGTATCCGCCAATATCTTTAGCAGAACCCTCAAAAGCAAGAAGTTCAGAAATGATTTTTTCCTCATTCTCAATTAGAGCTTTTGCAACTGGGCTAAATTTAGCAGAAAGTCCCGCATTATCAGATTCAGCCAAAGCTTTTGCCCAATATTGTGCTAAGAAAAAGTGAGAAGCTTTATTGTCAGGTTCGCCAACTTTTCTGCTCGGAGCTTTATTGTTATCTAAATAGCCATCGTTCGCTTTATCTAAAGCATTTGTTACCGCTTCAAGTTCCGCTGAATTATGTTTTTTCGCTAAGAATCTTAGAGATTCCGCAAGTGCTAAAAACTCACCAAGTGAATCCCATCGAAGATGTCCAGTTTTCAAGAATTGTTCAACATGTTTTGGAGCTGAACCACCTGCACCAGTTTCATAAAGACCGCCACCAGCTAATAATGGAACGATTGAAAGCATTTTTGCAGAAGTTCCCAATTCTAAAATCGGGTACATATCTGTTAAATGGTCTCTTAAAACATTTCCAGTAACTGCGATTGTGTTTTCGCCTTTTCGAACTCGAGCATTTGTGAATCTTGTCGCATCTGTAACATTCATAATTTGAATATCTAAACCGTCAGTGTCAAGGTCAGCTAAATAAGTATTAACTTTTTTAATCATTTCAGCATCGTGTTCTCTGTTTTTATCTAACCAGAAAATTGTAGGAACTTTTTCGATTTGACCTCTTTCAACAGCTAATCGAACCCAATCTTTAATCGGAACATCTTTCGCTCTTGACATTCTCCAAATATCACCTTTTTCACAATCAAAACTCATAAGTTGAGTTCCATCTTCAGATGTAACCGTAACTTTTCCAGCTTCTGAAAGTTCAAAAGTTGTTGGGTGCGAACCGTACTCTTCAGCTTTTTGAGCCATTAATCCAACATTCGCCATTGAACCCATTTTGGTAACATCGTATTGACCGTTTTTCACACAATCAGCCACCATCTCCTCGTGGAACATTCCGTAAGTTGAATCAGGAATCACAGCAACACATTCAACAGCATCACCTTTTCGATTCCACTGTTTTCCACCCTCACGAACTACAACAGGCATAGAAGCATCGATGATTACATCATTTGAAGCATTGAAGTTTGTTGTTCCTTTATCAGAATCAACCATCGCAATTTCAGGATTATCAGATTCTACAACCGCTTGAAAGTCAGCTTTGATTTCAGCCTCTTTTGAGTGACCTGCAATTTTTTTCTCTAAATCAGACATTCCAAGATTTGGATTCACTTTCAATTCAGCGAAAACATCAGAATATTTAGCAAACACATCTTTAAAGAAAACAACAAAAGCATGACCAAACATAATTGGATCAGAGATTTTCATCATTGTAGCTTTAAGGTGAATTGACCATAAAACATTATTTGCTTTTGCATCGTCGATAGATTTTTGGATAAAAGTTTTTAATTTCGCAACTGACATAAAAGTTCCGTCTAAAATCTCTTTTTCTAAAGCATCGATTGAAGCTAACTCATTTCCATTTAAAGCGATTGTAACTTTTTGAGCTTTTGTCATAGTTACAGATTTTTCATTTCCGTAGAAATCGCCATCACCCGCCATATGTGAAAC
>Ga0256827_10001147_pt1 | contig 16791 bp, 13 predicted proteins | sample CV84metaG_FD_185977 | JGI IMG/M metagenome (GOLD analysis project Ga0256827, IMG submission 185977) | Hydrothermal vent microbial communities from East Pacific Rise, Pacific Ocean - CV84 | ecosystem: Environmental > Aquatic > Marine > Hydrothermal vents | place: Pacific Ocean: East Pacific Rise... | reverse complement strand
CTGAGCTACACCCGCTTTTTAATGTGGGAAGAGCAGGATTCGAACCTACGAAGGCTGAGCCAACAGATTTACAGTCTGCCCCGTTTGACCGCTTCGGTATCTTCCCATTTTTTAAAGAACAATATTGAGCCGATGGAGGGATTCGAACCCACGACCTGCTGATTACAAATCAGCTGCTCTGACCAACTGAGCTACATCGGCAAGTGGGTAAGCTGCTTACATCGCACCGCTCAACCATCTACCCTTGCTGCCTTCCGACCCTGGGGGATTCAATAGGAGCTGGTCGTATAAGACTTACCCGGCGACAAAAGTAGGAATCTTTGTACAAATACCAAAAAAAAAGGCAAAAATATAATCATTATATTTTTACCTTTTTTGGAATAGTTTAGCTATTAGCTAAATAGCTAATTTAACCTCCAGATTTTTTCGCTTTATAACCGGCTTGTTTTAATAATTCCATAATTTTGTCTCTAAAATCACCTTGTATAAGAATCTCATTGTTTTTTACAGAACCTCCAACGCCACATTTCGATTTTAGCATTTTACCTAATTCTTTTAAATCATCTGTATTACCTATAAAATTTTGTATAAGAGTAACCGATTTGCCTTTTCGCTTTTTTCGATCCAAACAAACTATTAAATTTTGTTGTTGGGGAGGAAGTGTTTCTTCTATTCCTTCGTCTTCGTAATCGTATTCAAAATCATCGTTGGTAGAGTAAACAATATCTATTCTGTTTTTTTTCTTTTTCATAAAAGAATGTTTTAATTATCGGTAAAAGAATTTATTTGTATAAACTTAGCTTCAAGTTTATTATTTTCAATGTCTTTTGATATTTTTTGGCAGGCTGTTAAAAAATCTTTTGCAAAAGTATCGATACAAAAAAAAGTTTTTTCTTTGGATAAAGAAAGATGCTTTTTGTTTTCCTCTTCTTCGTTGTAAATAATAAGATAAGAAGATGGAATTAAATTGTGAGCACTATGGTTTCGTAAAGCCTCATATAAAAATCCACCCTTGTTAGAAAATCCGTATTTTTTTGGAAATAATTGAAAAAGTGCATTTCCAAATCTCAATTTAGATTGCTTACGTGCTCTCAATGGCTTGTTGTCGAGGAAAGCACCAATAGTTTCTATTCCTAAAGAACAATAAATAAGTAAAGGGTAATATTGTTGAGTAGCAAGTAATTCTTCTACAGGCTTTACAAGATATTGTTGAATAAAAGTAAGTGTATTTTCTTTATTTTCATTCATAATTCAAAAGAGGGTTTTGTAAATAGCCTGTATCTTCTTTTAAATTTTCTTGCATCGAAGCTGCAACTGCTAACTCGTCGCATCGTTCGTTTTCTTTTATGTTAGCATGTCCTTTTATCCAAATAAATTTGACTTTGTGCAAAGCATATACTTTTAAAAATCTTCGCCATAAATCAGCATTCTTTTTTCTTTTAAATCCTTTTTTTTGCCAATTGAACACCCATTTCTTTTCAACAGCATCTACTACATATTTAGAATCGCTGTAAACTGTAATTTCTGCAGGTATCTTTTTAATAGCCTCTAAACCAACAATAACAGCTAATAGCTCCATTCGGTTGTTAGTTGTATGCAAAAAACCTTCTGCTAATTCTTTTCTGTGAGGTCCCGACATTAATACTACGCCATATCCTCCTGGACCAGGGTTTCCTCTTGCTGCACCATCAGTGTAAATAATAATATTAGACATGAGAAAGTTGAATGCCTGTGTTAGTAACAAATAGTTTTATAGCAATGGCCAACAAAATGATGCCAAAAACTTTTTTAAGCACCATAATACCGCCTTGTCCTAATATTCGTTCTACCAAAGAAGTGTTTTTTAGAATAATATAAACAATAATCATATTTAAAGCCAAAGCGATACTGATATTGAGATAGCTGTATTCTGCTTTAAGAGAAAGTAGCGATGTTATACTTCCTGCACCAGCTATCATAGGAAAAGCCAAAGGAACAATAGATGCTCCAGAAGATTCCTCTTCGTTAGATTTAAAAAGCTCTATTCCCAGTATCATTTCTAAAGCTAAAAATAAAAGAATAAAAGAACCCGCAATAGCAAAAGATGCTATGTCAACGCCAAAAACACTTAAAATCCCTTTTCCTACAAACAAAAAAGAAAATAAAGTAATAGTGGCTACCAAAGTAGCTTTCCCTGCTTCTATTTTTCCATATTTCTTTTTTAAATCGATAATGATAGGGATAGAACCTGTAATATCAATAACCGCAAAAAGTACCATAAAGGCAGAAAAAACATCTATTATATTAAAGTAAAACATATTGTCGTTTTGTTTAAGATTTAAAGCTACATATAAAATTTTGCAAAAGAAAATATTTATAAGGAAATCGCAATAGAAATAAAGAACAAAGTTTTAAAATAATAAACATTAAAACTTTGCGTTAATATTCATTACTAAATATAATTTTTAATTATTTTAGCAGATTACGAGAACTTATAAATTTTATTTGTATAACACTATGTATGACTATATTAGCGGTTATGTTGATAGCCTGACACCCACGCAAGTGGTGATAGATAATGGGGGAATAGGATACGACATTAAGATTTCTTTGAATACTTTCTCTTCTTTAGAAGAAAAAAAAGAGCTTAAATTATATATTTATCAGCATGTAAGAGAAGATATTCTTTCGCTTTATGGATTTTTTACAAAAGAGGAAAGAGCTTTGTTTTTATTATTGATAAGTGTAAGTGGAGTAGGAGCTAATACGGCTCAAGTTATGCTTTCTTCCTTATCGGTACATGAAATAGAGCAAGCTATTTTATCGGGAGATGTCGCTACGCTAAAATCTATAAAAGGAATCGGGTTAAAAACTGCACAGCGTATCATAGTCGATTTAAAAGACAAAATAGGTAAACAAAAAGAAGAAGATTTCTCATTCTTAATAAATCAAGAAAATAAGGCATTTGAAGAAGCGCAAGCTGCCTTATCTAATCTTGGATTTGCTAAAAAACAAATAGAAAAAGTTTTAAAAGGAATATTAAAAACAGATGAGAATATAAGCGTTGAACTTCTCATTAAAACAGCACTTAAACAATTGTAAAAACAATTTGAGAAACTTTCGTTATAAAATATTATCTCTTGTTTTAATTCTTTTGGGAAGTTTTGTGAAAATGCAAGCACAAAACACTTCGGACACAACAGCTTTGCCTTTTCCTTTTAAAGACCAAGATAAAACGACACCTTTAAACAAAGGAACTTCTCCTTTGTATGGAAGAAATCCATCAAACATAAAAGATAGCCTTGTTTACGACCCTGCAACCAATACGTATCATATTGTAAAAAAGATAGGAAATATGAATTATACCTATCCTACAACAATGACATTTAAAGAATATCAGAAATACGATTTTGATCAAGCTTTAAAAAAATATTGGCAAAATAGATGGAAAGGAGATTCTTATGAAAATTCTGACTTATTTAATAAAAAATGGCAATTAGGAGGCCCGATGTTGGAATCTGTTTTTGGAGCTAACACAATTGAGATTCACCCACAAGGATCGGCCGAATTGATCTTTGGACTTAAAATAAGTAATGTCGAAAATCCTACTTTGCCTACACGTTTACGAAGTACAACAACTTTTGATTTTCGAGAGAAAATACAAATGAATGTAACAGGTAAAATAGGGGATAGATTAAATTTAGGAATCAATTATGATACTGAAGCAACTTTCGATTTTGAGAATAAAATGAAATTGGCTTATGAGGGAAAGGAAGATGATATTATTCAAAAAATAGAAGCTGGAGATGTTAACTTGCCTCTTTCGGGTTCCTTGATATCGGGTAGCCAAAGTTTATTTGGTTTTAAAACAGAATTAAAATTTGGACATTTAACGGTAACCAATGTTTTTTCTCAACAAAAAGGAAAAAAATCAGAAATAAATGTAGAAGGAGGGGCGCAAGTAGAAGAATATGAGGTGTATGCTGCAGATTACGAGGGTAATAAACACTTCTTTTTATCACAATATTTTTATACACATTACGATGAGTTTTTACGTCAAATAAATATAATAACTTCTCCTATTCAGATAACAAAAGTAGAAGTTTGGGTGACCAATAAAACAGGAAATTTTTCTGATGTTAGAAATGTTGTCGCTTTTATGGATTTGGCAGAGCCAGATACCATTTATAATGATTTATCAGTACGCAAAAATGTAGCTTATACAAAACAATGGCCTGCAGATTCTGCAAACTCATTGTCGCAAATGAAAAATAATTTACTTAATTGGACAAGTGTAAATTCCCAATTAGCATCAGAAGGTTACAGAGCAAGTATTGATTATGAAAAATTGGAATCAGCAAGAAAACTAAACCCTAACGAATATACAATTAATAGGCGCTTAGGATATATTTCTTTAAACACTAGGTTAAATCAAGATGAAGTTTTAGCTGTTGCTTTTGAATATACAGCTAATGGAAAAGTATATCGTGTAGGAGAATTTGCCAATAATGCAAAACCAGATCCAGCACCTTTGGTGTTAAAATTATTAAAGGGAACAAGTGTAAGTCCCAATTTACCACGTTGGAATCTGATGATGAAAAATATTTATGCCATAGGAGCTTATCAATTAGATAGAAAAGATTTTGAGCTACATGTTTTGTATAAAAATGATAAAACAGGTGTGGCAATGAATTATATAGATGTGGGAGATATAAAAGGGAAAATACTGTTAAATGTAATGGGATTAGACCAATTAAATTCTCAAAACGATCCTATAAGTGGAGGAGATGGAGTTTTTGATTTTATAGATAAAACAACAATAGATCAATCTAAAGGAAGAATTATATTTCCCGTTGTACAGCCTTTTGGTAGTCATTTACGAAAGGTAATTAACAACGATAAGTTGGCAGATAAATATGTTTATGATAAATTATATACAGAAACACAAAGTATTGCAAAACAAGAGTCAAGAAAGAATAAATTTGTTATAAAAGGAAAGTATCAATCTTCTTCGGGTTCGGAAATATCGCTTAACGCTTTAAATGTCCCTAAGGGCTCTGTTACGGTTTCTGCTGGAGGAAGAAAATTGGTAGAAGGTTCCGATTATACGGTTGATTACACATTAGGAAGAGTTAAAATATTGAATCAAGGGCTTTTAGAATCAGGAACTCCAATCAAGATTTCTTTAGAGAGTCAGTCTATATTCAGTATGCAAACTAAAACTTTGCTGGGTACACACTTAGATTATAAATTCAGTAATAAATTTAATATAGGTGCTACTATGATGAATTTGTCAGAAAAACCACTGACAAAAAAAGTTACTCAAGGAGATGAGCCTATCAGCAATTTTATTTGGGGACTTAATGGAAATTATCAAACAGAAGTTCCTCTTTTAACTAAAATAGTAGACAAAATCCCTTTTATAGATACAAAAGAAAAATCAACACTAACAGTAAGTGGGGAATTTGCTCATTTAATACCAGGACATCCTAATACAATTGGAGATCAAGGCTATTCCTATATAGACGATTTTGAAGGAAGTTCTACAAAATTAGATATAAAACATTATACAGCATGGTCTTTGGCTTCTTTACCTAGAGACCCTTCTTTGTTTCCTCATGCCAATGATGACGGATTAAGTACAGGTTTCAATAGAGCTAAAATAGCATGGTATGTAATAGACCCAATCTTAGTACGTAATCAATCTCAGACACCATCATATTTAAAAAATTCCCCAGAACAACGAAAATTCTTTGTTAAAGAGGTATATGAAAGGGATTTGTGGCCTAAAAAAGAAAATCCTAATGGAATATCAATATCTATCCCAGTTTTAAATTTAGCCTATTATCCAAGAGAAAGAGGACCTTACAATTACGATATTAATTTAGAAAAAGATGGTCATTTAAAAAATCCAGAAGAAAGATGGGGTGGAATAATGCGCAAGTTAGAAACAAATGATTTTGAAGAGGCCAATGTAGAGTATATAGAATTTTGGTTGATGGATCCTTTTGTTTATGAAAAAGGAACAGGAAAACATGGTAATTTGTATATAAATTTAGGAGATGTTTCCGAAGATATCTTAAGAGATTCAAGAAAATCCTTCGAAGAAGGAATGCCTACCTCAGAAAATATTACAAATGTAGATACAACAATTTGGGGAAGAGTATCTACACAACAATCTTTAGTTTATGCCTTTGATAATAATCCGAGTTCTCGACCATATCAAGATGTAGGATATGATGGTTTAAACGATGAAGATGAGCAAAAATTCTTTGCAGATTATTTAAGTAAACTTGAACGAGCTGGTCTAACAGAACAAGCATTAACAGAAATAAAGAAAGACCCATCAGCTGATGATTATCACTATTTTAGAGGAACGGATTACGATGAGCAGCAGTTAAGTATCTTAGAAAGATATAAAAAATATAACGATCCTGAAGGAAACTCTCCCACATCAGAACAATCTACAGAATCGTATCCTACATCAGCTACAATGGTTCCCAATACCGAAGATATAAACAGAGATTACACACTAAACGAAGCAGAAAATTATTTTCAATATAGAGTTCCTCTTTTCGAAGGAATGAACGAAGAAAATAACGACTATATTGTTGATAAAGTAGAAGATAATAGTAGCGATCAAGGAACGGTAGTTTGGTATCAATTTAAAATACCAGTTAAAAAACCAGAAAAAAGAGTTGGCGAAATTTATGATTTTAAATCAATTCGCTTTATTAGAATGTTTTTAAAAGATTTTAAAGATTCTGTTATTCTTCGTTTTGCTAGTTTTAACTTAGTGAGAGGGCAATGGAGAAAATACAATGGAGGATTAAGAGATCCAGGAGCATTCTTTTCTTCACAAACAAGTGCAACGAATTTTGATATCTCGGCAGTAAATATAGAAGAAAATGGAAATAAAAAACCTGTAAACTATGTTTTGCCTCCAGGAATAACAAGGGAGATTTCTCCAAACGAACCACAATTGCGACAGCAAAATGAACAAGCAATGGTTTATAAGATAGAAAATTTAACCGATGGAGATGCTAGAGCAGCTTATAAAAGTGTTAATTTAGATATCAGACAGTACAAAAAAATACAAATGTTTGTTCATGCTGAAGAAATAGAAGGGCTTAATTTATCTGATAATGATGTAACAGCTTTTATACGATTGGGCTCCGATTATACCGATAATTATTATGAGTACGAAATCCCTTTGGTATTAACGCCAAAAGGAACTTACGAAAATGATAATCAAGACGATCGAAAAATAGTTTGGCCAGACCAAAATATGTTTGACTTTTATTTCTCAGATTTAACAGAAGCTAAAAAACAAAGAAATGCAGATAATGTATCTTCTGTAAAAGAATACTATGTTCAAAAAGGACAAAATAGAATTACTGTAAAAGGAAATCCATCTATAGCCGATGTTCGTACCGTGATGATAGGAATTAGAAACCCAAAACAATCTAAAAATAAATTACCCGACGATGGAATGCCTAAAAGTGTAGAAGTATGGTTTAATGAGTTGAGGTTGGCAGAATTTAACGAAGAAGGAGGTTGGGCTGCAAATATGAGAATAGCAACAAAGTTGGCTGATTTTGCCAATGTTAGTCTCTCTGGAGCAATAACAAAACCAGGCTTTGGAAGTATAGAAAAGAAAGTAAGCGAGAGGAATCAAGATAATATTTATCAATACGACATAGCTTCAAATTTTGCTTTAGGAAAATTCTTTCCAGAAAAATCGGGTATAAGAATACCAATGTATGTTGGTTATACAAAAGGAGTAACAACACCTAAGTATAATCCTTTACAATCCGATTTAACTATGGAAGAAACAATTGATAATCCTTTTATTACCGATCAAGAAAAAAAACATATAAAATCAATAGCTCAAGATCAAATAACAAGAAAAAGCTTAAATTTCACAAATGTAAAAGTTCAAAGAAAAAAAGGCAAACCAAGAATTTATTCACTTTCCAATTGGTCGGCAACTTATTCTTATTCAGAAATTAATAAAAGCAACATAAATACAGAATTTGATAATGAATCAAATTATAGAGGCTTGTTGAATTACACATTTAGCCCAGCACCTAAACCTATTCAGCCATTTAAAAAAGTAGGTTTCTTGCGTTCCCCATATTTTAGATTAATAAAAGATTTCAACTTCTATATATTGCCTAAGCAAATTTCTTTTATGACAGATATGAACAAACGCTATCACGAAAGAAAAACAAGAATATTATCAGAAGACGATATTAGAGTGAAAACAACTTACGAAAAAGATTGGCGATGGAATAGAAAATATGATCTTCGATGGGATATTACAAAAAGTTTAAAATTAACTTTTGGTGCAATAAACACATCTCGTATCAATGAACCTGATGGTCGACTAGATAATAGTGTCGACGATTATGAATTAAAAAGAGATTCGATAATAGATGAGATTTTTGCATTAGGAACAACAAAAAAATATACCCATCGATTTAATCTAAATTATTCGATACCAATTAATAAGATACCATTTTTTAATTGGATAAACTCTTCGGTAAGATATGGTGGAGATTATTATTGGGATGCTGGTCCAAGATTTAAACCCGATTTGTTAAATCCAGGTTTCGAAAAAGGAAACATAGGAAATGTAATTCGAAATTCTAGAAATTTACAATTAACAGCACAAGCCAATATGAGAAGCTTGTATAACAAGGTAGGCTTCTTAAAAAAGATAATAAGAAAATATAAAAAGAAAGCTTCTAGCAGAAAGAAAAAACCAGAACAAGAAAAAGTTTATTTCCCAAAACAAAAAGAACCAGCTTTAGTAGTAAAATTAATTTTGGATAAACCCAAAACGATAGTTCATAAATTAGGAACAATAGATGTGCAAATAGAAGCCTTAGATAGTGCAGGACAAAAAATAAAAGGAATATTAAAGGTCGTTAATAAAAATAAGGTAATCTATACTGCTACAGAAAAATCATATAAAAATGTAAAAATAAGAATTACAGGATCTGTAGATAAAAAAGAATCTTTAGTAAAAGAAATAGTAGAACGCACAGCTCTTGTTTTGATGGGTATAAAAAATATTAGCCTATCCTACAATACAAGAGACCAAACTATTTTGCCGGGTTATAATAATATAACTAATATAATGGGCTTGCAGCCAACTTCTTTAGGAATGGCTCCAGGTTTGCCTTTTGTATTTGGACATCAAGACAGTACATTTTTGACTCGCTTTGCTGAAAACGATTGGTTAACAAAAAACCATTACCAAACCAATCCCTTTACAATGGTACACGATCAAAATTTATCTTTACGTTCTAATATAGAACCAATAAAGGGATTAAGAATCTCTCTTACAGGCTCGTATAGAAAAAGAGATGATTATACAAGATATTATTCTTACGATTCTTTAAGAACAATTAGAGAAGGCTCGCCACAGTATACTTACCCATCTTCCTTAAATCAAGGAAGTTACTCTATTTCTATTAATACTTTAAGCACTTCGTTCGAGAAAATGGGAGAAAATTATTTTTCACCAACATTCGAAGAGTTTAAAAGAAATAGAATTTTAATAGCTCAAAAAATGGCAAACGAACAAACATCCAATTCGTCTACCTTCCCTGATGGTTATAACGAATTATCTCAAGATGTATTAATTCATTCGTTTTTTGCTACTTATACAGGAACATCTATCGAAAAAATGCAAACAAATACCCATTTTTATAATTATTTATTTATGTTCCCCTCCTGGCGGATCTCTTACGATGGGCTTTCTAAAACAAGATTCTTTAAACAATATTTTAGAACCATTACTTTAAATCATAATTATCAATCAACATATAGTATAGGCGCTTATAGAACAAACCCTAATTACGTAGATCCGATAGAAAATATAAGAGATATTAATAATAATTATTTTTCACAATTAGAAATACAGTCTGTTAATATATCAGAAAGATTTAGCCCTTTGCTTAGTGTAGACTTAACAATGCGTAATAGTATGAACTTTAAAATAGAATTTAAACGTTCTCGAAACTTAATATTAAATTTGAATAACGCACAATTAACCGAAGTAAAAACACAAGAATATGTTGTAGGAACAGGTTATCGATTTAAGTCTGTTAAACTAAAACTCAACAAAACAAAAGAGGTTACGTCAGATTTGAACTTGCGATTAGACCTTTCTATAAGAGACAATCTAACGATTATTAGACAATTAGTAGAAGAAGCATATCAAATAACCGCAGGGCAAAGTATATTTTCTTTAAAATTTAATGCAGATTACAATTTAAGTAAGAATTTTAATGTTCGATTCTTTTTCGATTGGATTAAAAACAACCCAAGAATATCAAATAGATTTAAAACAAGTAATATTAATTTTGGAGTAAGTGTTCGCTTTAGCCTTACATAAAATCAATCGTAATAACCTGCTATAATTTCTTGATTCTTAGCATAAATTTAATGTGCTTTTGATTTTCTAAGAATTAAATTATTAGCCGAACTTAGGTTATTATAGTTTGATAAAATAAAAAACAGCAAAAATGTTTGTTGTGAAGAAAATTTTAGATAACTTTGCACACTTCTTTTGCGGAAGAGGTATGCCGATGTAGCTCAGTTGGTCAGAGCAGCTGATTTGTAATCAGCAGGTCGTGGGTTCGAATCCCTCTATCGGCTCAAGTAAAGTGTTCTTTGAATAGGAATTGATTAGGGAAGATACCGAAGCGGTCAAACGGGGCAGACTGTAAATCTGTTGGCTCAGCCTTCGTAGGTTCGAATCCTGCTCTTCCCACATTAAAAAGCGGGTGTAGCTCAGTTGGTAGAGCATCAGCCTTCCAAGCTGAGGGTCGCGAGTTCGAATCTCGTTGCCCGCTCTTTTTAATGAAGCCGATGTAGCTCAGGGGTAGAGCGTTTCCTTGGTAAGGAAGAGGTCATGGGTTCAATTCCCATCATTGGCTCACGAAAATAATTGAAAAGTGAATAAGTGAAATAAGTAAATAAATTGTTAAAAGTTTAGTAAATAAAGATTAAAATTATGGCTAAAGAAAAATTTGATAGATCCAAAGCTCACGTTAACATTGGAACTATTGGTCACGTTGACCACGGTAAGACAACATTAACAGCCGCTATTACAACTGTTTTGGCTAATAAAGGTTTGTCAGAATTACGTTCGTTTGATTCAATTGATAATGCTCCTGAAGAAAAAGAAAGAGGTATTACAATTAATACTGCGCACGTTGAGTATACAACAGAAACAAGACACTACGCTCACGTAGATTGTCCTGGTCACGCCGATTATGTTAAAAACATGGTTACTGGTGCTGCTCAAATGGACGGTGCTATTGTGGTTGTTGCTGCAACTGATGGTCCTATGCCTCAAACTCGTGAACATATCCTTTTAGCTCGTCAGGTAAACGTACCTAAATTGGTTGTTTTCTTGAACAAAGTAGATATGGTTGACGACGAAGAAATGTTGGAATTAGTAGAAATGGAAATGATCGAGCTTTTAGAGTTCTATGAGTACGAATCAGATACTCCAATCATTAAAGGATCTGCTCTTGGAGCTTTAAATAGCGAAGAGAAATGGGTTAATTCTGTAATGGAGTTAATGGATGCTGTTGATTCTTGGATTCCAATTCCTCCTCGTGACACTGATAAGCCTTTCTTGATGCCAGTTGAGGATGTATTCTCAATTACTGGACGTGGTACTGTTGCTACTGGTAGAATCGAAACTGGTATTATCAATACTTCAGACGAAATTCATATTATAGGATTAGGTGCAGAAGGAAAGAAAACAGTTTGTACTGGTGTTGAAATGTTCCGTAAAATCTTAGATAGAGGAGAAGCTGGTGATAACGTAGGTTTATTACTTCGTGGTATCGATAAAGATGAGATTAAAAGAGGAATGGTATTAGCTGCTCCTGGATCTATAACACCACATACTAAGTTTAAAGCAGAGGTTTATGTGTTGAAAAAAGAAGAAGGTGGTCGTCATACTCCTTTCCATAACAATTACAGACCTCAATTCTACTTACGTACATTAGACGTAACAGGAGAAATTAAACTTCCAGAAGGAATTGAGATGGTAATGCCTGGTGATAATGTTACTATAGAAGTAAACTTAATTACTCCAGTTGCTATCGACAAAGGTTTACGTTTCGCTATTAGAGAAGGTGGACGTACTGTTGGAGCTGGACAGGTAATCGACATTTTAGAATAATTAAATAATAGAGCTTAGGCTCTATTATACGGGTGTAGTTCAGTTGGTAGAACAACGGTCTCCAAAACCGTAGGTCGGGAGTTCGAGCCTCTCCGCCCGTGCAAAAAAAAGGAAATGAGTAAAATAAAAATATATTTTCAGGAGTCTTTCAACGAGTTGGTCAATAAGGTTACATGGCCAACATGGAAAGATTTACAAAGTAGTGGTATTGTGGTTATGGTTGCTTCCTTCATGATTGCTATTATAATGGCTTTTATGGATTACTCTTTCCGCAATATTATGCAGATGATTTATGAAATGTTTATTTAACGACAGAGGTGCTAGAGATGAGTGAATCAAGTAAAAAATGGTACGTAGTTCGTGCGATTAGTGGTAAAGAGAAAAAGATCAAAGAGTATATTGAGAACGAAATCGTAGCCACAAATCTCCAGAATCAAGTATCGCAGATACTAATCCCTACCGAGAAAGTATACCAAATAAGAAATGGTAAAAAAGTAAGCAAAGAGCGTAGCTTTTTTCCAGGATATATTTTGGTTGAGGCTTCTTTGGAAGGTGAGGTTATTCATGTAATCAAAAGTATTAATGGAGTAATAGGCTTTCTAGGAGAAGAAAGAGGAGGAGACCCTGTACCTTTAAGACCTTCAGAGGTGAAGAGAATATTAGGAACAGTGGACGAATTGTCTGAAATCTCTGAGGAAATCGTCATTCCTTTTTTCGTTGGAGAAACTGTCAAAGTTATTGATGGTCCATTCAACAGTTTTTCCGGTATAATTGAAGAAGTTGATAATGAGAAAAAAAGACTCATGGTTACTGTCAAAATATTCAATAGAAAAACACCGGTAGAATTAAGTTTTTTACAAGTTGAAAAAGAAATTTAAACTTGGTTAATTAATTTAAATTATGGCAAAACAAGTAGAAGGTTTTATTAAATTACAAATTAGAGGCGGTGCTGCCAATCCATCACCTCCCGTTGGTCCTGCATTAGGAGCAAAAGGAGTTAATATAATGGATTTCTGTAAGCAGTTTAATGCAAGAACACAGGAACAGGCAGGAAAAGTTTTACCCGTGGTCATTACTGTTTTTGACGATAAGTCATTCAGTTTTATCATTAAAACTTCACCGGCTGCTGTACAATTGTTAGAAGCCGCTAAAATTAAGTCAGGTTCTCCAGAATCTAACCGTGTAAAAGTTGCTAAAGTAACTTGGGATCAAGTGAAAGCAATTGCTGAAAATAAAATGCAAGATTTAAATGCGTTTAAACTTTCCTCAGCAATGAAAATGGTAGCAGGAACAGCTAGAAGTATGGGTATAACTATACAAGGAGATTTCCCTGAAAATATTAACTAATTTAAGGTAATAGGCGAAATGGCTAAATTAACAAAAAAGCAAAAACTAGCAAACGAAAAACTAGACGCTCATAAAGAATATGCAATCGAAGAAGCATCAAAACTTATAAAAGAAGTAAATTATACAAGTTTTGACGCATCTGTTGATCTTGCAGTTCATTTAGGCGTAGATCCTCGTAAAGCTAACCAAATGGTAAGAGGTGTTGTTACATTACCACATGGTACAGGAAAAGACGTAAAAGTTCTTGTACTTTGTACACCAGACAAAGAAGCTGAAGCTAAAGAAGCAGGTGCTGACTTTGTGGGTATGGACGATCAAATCGAAAAAATCCAAAAAGGATGGACTGATTTTGATGTCGTAATAACAATGCCTTCGGTTATGGCAAAAGTAGGAAAACTCGGACGAGTATTAGGACCAAGAGGGCTAATGCCAAATCCTAAAAGTGGTACTGTTACCATGGAAGTAGGAAAGGCAGTTAACGAAGTAAAAGCTGGAAAAATCGACTTTAAAGTTGATAAATTTGGTATCGTACACGCTGCTATTGGTAAAATCTCTTTCGAGACTAAGAAGATAGAAGAAAATGCTGTTAAATTTATAGATACTATCAATAAATTGAAGCCAACGGCTGCAAAAGGTACCTATATTAAAAGTATTTATCTTTCATCAACTATGAGTCCAGGTATTAAAATTGATCCTAAGTCGATTGATTAATATTAATTTAATGCGTTATTCATTATGACTAAAGAACAAAAAAAAGAGTTAATAGATATATTAACAGATAAAATAAATAATACCGTGCATTTTTACTTAGCTGATATAGCTAGTTTAAACGCAGAGGATACATCTAACTTACGTCGTAAATGTTTTGAAAACAATATTCAAATTTCTGTTGTTAAAAACACAATCTTAAAATTAGCCTTAGATAAATCTGAAGGTGATTACGAAGAATTATACGACGTACTTAAAGGAAATACATCAATTATGTTTTCTGAAGTAGGAAATGCTCCTGCTAAGTTGATTAAAGAAATGCGTAAGTCTAACGACAAACCTGTTTTAAAAGCAGCTTATGTAGAAGAAGGAATCTATATCGGAGACGATAAAATAGATGTATTATCTAGTATTAAATCTAAAGAAGAGGTTATTGGAGAAATCATCGGATTACTTCAGTCTCCTATCAAGAATGTACTTGGTGCATTGCAATCAGCGCCTAATACAATTGGCGGACTTGTAAAAACATTACAAGAGAAAGCAGAATAATAAATAAATAAATTGAAAATTAAATAAATCTTATAAAAATGGCAGACGTTAAAAAATTGGCAGAAGAATTAGTGAATTTAACTGTTAAGGAAGTAAATGAGTTAGCTGAAGTACTTAAAGAAGAGTATGGAATTGAGCCAGCTGCAGCAGCAGCTGTAGTTGCAGGACCAGCAGCAGGTGGTGCAGAAGGTGGTGCAGCAGAAAAAACAGAATTTGATGTAGTATTAGTTAGCGCTGGTGGTGCTAAATTACAAATCGTTAAATTAGTTAAAGAACTTACAGGATTAGGTCTTAAAGAAGCTAAGGCCTTAGTTGACGAAGCTCCAAAACCAATTAAAGAAGCAGCATCTAAAGATGAGGCAGAAGCTCTTAAAGCTAAATTGGAAGAAGCTGGAGCAGAAGTTGAGCTTAAATAATTGTTTGTAAAACAATATTTTTTTCAGGGTTTAGAGCCTTATTTTAGGCTCTAAACTTTTGTTGTTATTTTTTTAAGTTCTTTAAACAAATTTGAAATGTCAATAAAGAGTAACGATAGAATAGATTTTGGATCTGTAGAAAATAGGTTAGATTATCCAGATTTCTTAGGTATCCAATTAAAAGCATTCGTTGATTTCTTTCAACAAGAAACAACGTCAGATAAAAGACAAGAAGAAGGTTTATACAAAGTATTTGCCGATAACTTTCCTATATCCGACACAAGAAATAATTTCGTATTAGAATTTTTAGATTATCATATCGATCCTCCTAGATATTCTATCGATGAATGTATAGATAGAGGTTTAACTTACAGTGTGCCTCTTAAAGCAAAATTAAAACTTTACTGTACAGACGAAGATCACGAAGATTTCGAAACAGTTATTCAAGATGTATATCTTGGAAACATTCCATATATGACACCTAGTGGTAGCTTCGTTATTAACGGAGCAGAGCGAGTAGTCGTTTCGCAATTACACAGATCACCAGGTGTTTTCTTTGGCCAAAGTTTACATGCCAACGGAACAAAATTGTATTCAGCAAGAATTATCCCATTTAGAGGTTCTTGGATCGAATTTGCTACAGATATCAATTCTGTGATGTATGCATATATCGATCGAAAAAAGAAATTACCCGTAACAACCTTACTTAGAGCTATCGGTTTCGAAAGCGATAAAGATATATTAGAAATATTTAATCTTGCCGACGAGGTAAGAGTATCTAAGACAGGACTTAAAAAGGTTGTAGGTAGAAAATTAGCAGCGAGAGTTCTTAAATCTTGGATTGAAGATTTCGTTGATGAGGATACTGGAGAATTAGTATCTGTAGAAAGAAATGAAGTTATTATAGATCGTGAAACAATAATCGAAAAAGAGCACATAGATGCTATTGTTGAATCAGGATCGAAAACAATATTATTGCATAAAGAAGATGTTAATTCATCAGATTTTGCCATTATTTACAATACATTACAAAAAGACCCTTGTAACTCAGAAAAAGAAGCTGTATTACATATTTACAGACAATTAAGAAATTCTGAGCCACCAGACGAATCAACAGCTCGTGATGTCTTTGACAAATTATTTTTCTCAGAGAAACGTTACGATTTAGGAGAAGTAGGTCGTTATCGTATCAATATGAAATTAGGTCTTGATATTGACATAGATAAGCGAGTGTTGACAGAAGAAGATATTATTGAAATTATAAAATATTTAATTCAATTAATTAATTCTAAAGCAGATGTTGACGATATTGACCACTTAAGTAATCGTCGTGTACGAACAGTTGGTGAGCAATTAGGAAATCAATTTGGTGTGGGATTAGCTCGTATGGCTAGAACAATACGAGAAAGAATGAATGTAAGAGACAATGAGGTATTTACACCAGTTGACTTAATTAACTCTAGAACATTATCTTCAGTTATTAATTCATTCTTTGGAACCAATCAACTTTCTCAATTTATGGATCAAACCAATCCATTGGCAGAAATGACACATAAACGTCGTCTTTCAGCTTTAGGA
>Ga0256827_10001146_pt1 | contig 16809 bp, 10 predicted proteins | sample CV84metaG_FD_185977 | JGI IMG/M metagenome (GOLD analysis project Ga0256827, IMG submission 185977) | Hydrothermal vent microbial communities from East Pacific Rise, Pacific Ocean - CV84 | ecosystem: Environmental > Aquatic > Marine > Hydrothermal vents | place: Pacific Ocean: East Pacific Rise... | reverse complement strand
TAAACTGCATTAAACTATCCTAAATATTTTTTTTGAATTATAGCAAAAAAATATAATTACTTTAATTATGTCCAAAAATAGTTGTTAAAAATGGTACCTCTTTCTCTTTTCCATATTTTGCATAATGTAGCTCATAGATATTAGATGCTATCAGCTCTATCTCCTCTTTGGTTTCAGAATCACAGGCAAAAAGTAGATGGTCTTCTATCTGAAGTATCATGTTTCTTGGTAACAAAATATTTTCTCCATCCCTATGAATCATAAGAGGTATAGCAATATTTTTTCTCTCCCTATTAGAGAGTGAAGCTCGAAGAACATCAATATTAACTTCTCTACCATCTAAAATTTCATGATAAATGGCATAACTCTCCTCTTCGTTAATTTTTAATGCCATCATACGAGGATTATCACCTATACGTTTACGCAACAGACGAACCAATCTCTCTGCCCATATTTCATCTTTTTTTAGAACATGCATTAAAAAATAGTTATGTAATGGCTTGGTTAATGCCAATGAGGTTTTATTAATAAGGATTCTCTCTATCATAAAAATCCAATCAATATCTGCAGCTTGAAAAATACTAATCTCTTGTATGGTATTTTCCCTTGACACCAAATAGATATCAGGATTTAATTTTTTAGCTGTTATCATAATAGAAAGATTTTTTATATCATTTTTAGTACCTATGATAAGACAAGTTGCCTCTTTTATTCCAGCTTTTAATAAGACCTCTTTATCATCTGGATTTTCATGTATAAACTCACTGTGCTGAATCATATCTATTGTTGCAGTACGTTTTTCATCTATAAAGACATAATCTATATTATGTTTATCAAATTTTCTTTGTAACTCTCTACCCAATCTTCCATATCCACAAACAATATATTTCCCTTCTGGTAAAGTACATACTTTACTGTTTAAATCAGAGTTTTTATAAATCCAATTTTCAAGCATAAGTACATGTGGAGAGGTTAAAGAGATATCAACTCTCTTGGCAAAGACTTCAAAAGGGTTTATGACTGTTGCTATATCTGTATCTTTAATACTTTTTGAAGTAGCGTCAAACGTTGCTTTTGCTATAACTTTAACTTTTGAATTTAAAAACTTTGTTAAGATAGATATACGAAGATTCTTCTCCTCATCTTTAAAAAGGGATACTATAGCTTTACAGTTTCTTTTACGAATACCTGCATCTTCTAAGCTATCAGAGATAATACCATCTCCAACCATAATAGGAACATCTCGACTAGACTCTTCAAGAAGAAAATGATTTACTTTTTCTTCATTTTTCTCTATTAAAACAACCTCTATATCTACTTCATGGAACTTTTTTATTATTTCTGAGTTCACATAACTGTAACCTAAAATAATAACAAAATCATTTTTTATATCTCTTACTTTTTTCCTAAAACTACTTCTCATTAACTCAAACTTTAACGTTCTATCCGTTACAGCAGAGACCAATGCTCCCACACCATAAAACCAACCAACTACCGTTAAGTAAATACAAAAAGAGACCCATAATTTTTGTTGATATGTAAAGTCATACGGAGACTCTCCAAAACCAATGGTTGAAGCCATATAAGAGACAAAATAAAACGCATCAAAAAAAGTCAAATGATAAACATTACCCTTATCATCTAAACCAGGAATAAGTACCATCCCCAAAATAGCAATAGAATAGGTAACAATAATAACAAGAAGAGGTGTCCTTAACTTCTGTAAAATAATCCAAAGAGCATTATCACTCATAAAATTATCTTTTTGATTTTAGTGTTTCACCTATATATAAGATGACTGATGTAATGTTGGCTAAAAATGCCCCTCCAGAAAGTGAGATAATGGCAGCAAAGGCTTCAACATCTACGATTGAAAGATACTCTGTAACTGTCCAAACTGTCACAGCAGCTATAAGTTGTATATCTGCCACCAAACTTGTTGCCAATAAAACAGCTCCCATTTGCGTTTTATCACCGATTTTGAGTACAGTAGAGATAAGACTAATAACCAAAGCAACAAAAAGTTCATAAACACTATGAAGTTCAGGTCTGTCTATATCACCATAAAAAAACCCAAAGTTAATGGTCATTGCTAAAATAAAGAAGAATCCCGAGATTACTTTTTGTAAGTTCATATGTTATCCAATGTTGAATTTAATATATTATATAATAATTTAAATTAAAAGACCTCAAAGAGTACCTCTTTTATCTTCACTCTCATCTCTTTTGGTAAATCTTTTTGATTTGAAAATATAAAAAAGGGTACAGAGTTTGCACGAGAGACCTTTAACCTTTTTCTAACCGTTGAAATTTCATCTATTAGTACAGTTTTTTCTCCATCGTAAAGTAAAAAGTTTTTCTCTAAACCTATAGATAAGGAGATAATAGAGTAGGCATAAAACTCACTATTTTTACTATACTTCTCTCGAAGCTCCTCCAAGCTCTCTTCTAGTCTCTTTCTCTGTTCACCTGTTATAAGCCCAAACTTCTCTCTAAAGAGAAAACGCTCCTCTTTACTAAGTCCCAAGGTATTATAAAACTCTGTTAAGTTCTTCCAATTGGCTTTAAAAATATTTTTTCCAAAGAGTATATCTTCAAATGCTGCCAAGTAGTAACGCTCTTGATAAGTAAGGGTAAGTTGATATTTTATTTTAAAGTACTCTTTTTTAAAAAGTGAAATCAACCAGTTCTCATCTAACTGGGAGATAATATCTAACTGCTTAGAGGGGTTCTGTTCTGTGTTAAACTTCCACATCATAGCAATGGTCTGGTAGAGAAGCTTGTCCTTAGGAACAACAGCCAAATAGTCTTTTGCTAAAAATGTAATAACTTTTTCTAAAAGTGTATCAAGTCGGCTGATACTATGTGTAAAAAAAACTTTTTTATATAAGTTAAAACGGCTCTCCAGCAGATGCTCTATATCATGCAAGGTCGAAGTAAAAAACGAGAGTTTAAACTCTTTTTGTTCTTCTATCAAAATCGCTTCACGGGTTATACGAAGCAGGTCAGCCGAGGTCGATATGTACCCACTTGCAAGCATGTCACGGTTTATGTAGTCTATTCGGTCAGCATCTACAGTAGAGGCGATATACTGATGTAAAGTCTTATACGAGAACTCTTCTGTTACCACATCATCAAATATATTTTTAACCATCAAGTAGTAAAGCTTTATCAACTCTTTGGTACTTCCACTCTGTTCTGACACTTCATGGTTAAAAAGCATATCTAAGTACTCATACCCCACACTCTCATGCAGAACCATCTCACCATCTTGGGTGATGTCACTATAGAACTTTAAAAACTTTTTCTGCTCTTTGTTCGGAAGTTTTATCTTGCTTATAGAGATGTAAAGTCGTTTCAGAGCATACTCAGTCTGATGAGAAAAAGGTAAATGCCCCACATCATGCAACAAGCCAGCCAAACGTAATGCTTGTAACAAAATCAGATACGTTATATTTTCCTTCTCTTCAAAAGAGGTAGAGAAAGTCAAAAGTGTTCTGTCTTTAATATCTAAAGATTTTAGGTCTATCTCTAAACCATTATCTTTTATAAGTTTCTTTATAGACCTTCGTGCTTTCTTTAAAAACTTAGCACGACTTTTACTCGATGCGTTTATGAGTGAGTACTTAAACATATAAGAGGCAACATGCATGGTTCCCAAAGAGTGAATGTAACGCTTGGTCGTAATGGAAGGAAAAGCAAAGTATGCCAAGGCATTTTGAGAAACAAACATAAGACGGTTAACTATTTTACTTTGTAAAAATTTCTCTTCTACACCTGAGTAAGGTATATGTCCATAAACTGTATCGTTTACCATTCTGTTGTTTTGCATGAATTGCCCTCTATATTTTATAAATTCTTGTTTATATATTATACAATTAATTTATCAAAATATATAACTACTCTTCTTGAATATTAATTTTTATGAAAATATATTAAACTTAACATCTCATATATTTTATATGGTTTTAAACTATTATTTTTAGTATTGCTTTTTACAAAAATTCAATAATTTCTATAAAAAACCTCTTTTTTATACTTTTTTATACACATTTAATTAGTATTATATATTAAGTTACTTATTTAAGGGAGATTTATAATGTATAATTTAGAAACCATCATAGAAGAAAATATCGCAAACGCTCTTAACAACTTAGCTAATGAATATAAAAAGAGAGGAGCCAACAAAATATCAAAAAAGATATATTTGGAAGCTCTACAATTTAGAGAAGAGTTATCGAAGGTAGATGAGAAGAGACATCTGCCTTATATAGCTGAAATATTAAATTCATTAGCTCTTATATACAAAGAAGAGAACCAATATGATTTAGCCATTAAATTCTATAGAAAAAGTATTTTAATTAGAAGAGATTTATTTAATCATAATCCAAAAAAATATATCTATATTTTAGCAACAAGCTATACCGATATGGCAAACCTATATAGAAGAGCCTATAAATATGCTCAAGCAGAATACTATTACAACAAAGCACTGAAAATATATAAAAATTTACCACAAGATGAACTGGAAATGGCTCAGATAAAAGTACTAAACATCTACAACTATCTAAGTATCATTTGTCAAGAAGAGGGTAACTTTCATAAAACAAGAGATGCCTACATAGGTGCATTGGTTATATACAAACGCCTGACCAACAGTGGAACAGCTGAAGCAAGTAGATATAAAGCTGAACTTGCCACCCTACTTTATGATTTTGGTACACTCTATTTAAATAACAACAGACAAAACAAAGCAGGAGAAGTTTTCCTTTTGGCTCTTGAAATTATATTGGATTTATACAGCAAAGAGCCAAATGTTTACAAAGAGTCTCTTGCCATGACATTTCATAGTTTAGCCAATATATATACTTTACAACATGAGTACCATAAAGCATCGATAAGCTATAAAAAAGCACTCAAACATTACATTGCATTGTCAGAAAAAAACCCATCAAAGTACAGTGAATATGTTGCTACAATCTTCAGCGATTTGGCATCTTTTTATATGCAACAGAGAAAAACCGAATTGGCTAAAAGCTTTCATTTAGGTCTTGTTAAACTTTACAATGAACTCAACCAATACAATGAAAATAGATATGGTCTAAAACTGGCTTCTGCCATCATAGACGGAGTTCGCTATTATGACCAACACACCCTCTCTCTTTATCAAGCAGAGAGCATTTTACAAAAACATACAAAAGAGAAAAGAGCAAAAACACTCTTAGATAGAATCTACTCTCTACGTCAAGAGAAAAATTCTTTAACATCTTTTTAATTAAAAACTTAAAGGGTCAGCACAAAAATATGACCCTACAACCTTATTGTCTAAAAAGCTGATACTCTATATGAAATTTCCTCATCTTAGGTTTCTTAGAAGTAGAGTCTTAAACTTTTTATCGGTATAGGCGATTAAAGTTCTATTCTTAGGAACTCTATATTAATCATAACTATCTATCATTGCAAAAGTGTTACAAGAATAAATAATCATTTCACTTCCATCTTTATTAAGTAATGTATTTCTTACATCACAAGCATAGACTTTAAATTTTCTTCCAAATAACACTCAACAACCCCCTAGCCCTACTCATCGCCACATAATGCTCAACTTTTTTAGAGCTTTCCGTTATATTTTGAGGTTGTTCTAAATCTATAACAATAATTACCTCATTCTCTAAGCCCTTAAAATTTTTAATTTCTGAAAAACTTATTTGAGGTATGGGAAAAGAGCGAATAGAATAATCATCTAATTTGACTATATTTTTCTTTATCTTTTCAGGAAGTAAAGAGACTGATGATTTTTCATAGCTCAATGGTGATAGAATGGTTATGGAACCATGTGCAACACCACCTTTTATCATATTATTTATCTCGTTCTTCAATGCTGTTCCATTGTTATCAGAATCTACTAATTCATGTACTTCTGGACCCATTCCTGTTCCTTTTGCTCCCATATCTAAGGCTAAGGTATCTTGAACTTTTTTTAATATTGGTTCACTATTTCTACAATTTGTCGTTAAAGGTACTTTAGCTGGGTTATAACTTTCTAATAACTCTAAAATCTCCACTTTTGTATCTATAAATAAACCTGCTTGATTATTAATATCATGAAAAATATACCATTCTCCATCAGATAAACTACCATCTAATACCCCATCTAACAATTCAATATCATCAAAATCAAATAAATCCTGTCCTTCATCAACAATTAAAACATCATACAAATCAATACCTGAACGCCTCATATCAACTTTCAGACTATCTATGGTAGATATGGTTATAAACTCACTCTGAATTTGAGTTTCAAGGTAACGTCTTAACCAATTAGATTTGCATACAAATAAAATTTCTTTTTCATCGGCTACAAATCGTCTTGCTAACTCAGCAGCTAAAAAAGTTTTACCTGTTCCTGCTCCACCAGAACATAAAATTTTACGATTCATAGCAAATATATCTAAATATTTATATTGGTCTTCTGTAAGCTTTACAGCCTCCTCTTCAATATTTAACAACTTCACATGCAATGGCTCAACCAGTTCAAAATTTGGTCTTAAAAACTGTTTTAACGCTTTAATATCATCTGTTGAAAGACGCTTGTTATTTCTAGGCTTACTTTCCCAATAAGCAAAAAAGTTTCTCAACCATCCTTCAAAATTTTTCATTTTTCTACTATCACAAATAGTATATAAATCCCATTCTGAACCTTGTTGGCTCCACTCTACATCAGGGAATACAACACCATACCCAATAGGTAAATTAAGATGAGAAAAAAGATGTGACCCTTGTATCTCATCTTTTATTGCGTGTAAAGCTCCTTCTGCTTGTTTAAATGGGTCTTGTATTCTAAACTGCTCATCATATCTGTTAATGGTATGCCATTCTCCTTCATTCACACCTATTCGTCCTCCTTTAACTTCAAGAACAAATACTCCATATTCACAAACAATTACAAAGTCAGCTTCTCCAAATTTCTTGGTTTTGTGTTTGGTTAAATTGAGTGAATGAAATGCTAGATAATTAGGGTTATTAACAAAAGATTCACGTAATCTATCAAAAACACGATTCTCTGCTTTACTGTTATTTTGATAAGGTTTATTTGGAACGATTGTCATGACTATTTCATCTTTGCTAATTTATTATATTGTACTTTACTCATACTTGTTTTTGACATAATGGCAAAGTATTCATCTTCCAAAACTCTATATTCTGGCTCAATAAAACCGACATAGGTATTTTTTCCTTTTTCATGCCTATAATCTTTTTTAGGCATCACGGTCTCTATAGCATTTTCAACCTTTAGCTCTTTAATAACCCTCTTCTTAATACTGTTTTTATTAAACATATCCATAATGGTTAATGGTTTAGAAGAGCTTTTAAACGTCATACGGTTACCTATATTTCTATGTACATACTCCGACATCTTTAATGATATAAACTGCTGTAAGCCCTCAAACTCTCTTAATGCTTTTGGTATCTTAATAAATTTATCACGAATCCCAAACATCATAGCAAAATTCAAATAATCCTGCTCTATAAATGTATCAAGACCATACTCCATTAAGGCTTCACTATCTTCACGAAGAAAAAGCATCAATAGTATCTTCTCTAAGGGTGTTCTAGCTTCCATAAACTGTTCAGATATACTCTGACTACTGGTACCTAACTCAAATGCTTTTAACTTATTGGCTAACTCTTGAGCTCTTACTCTACTTTTTTCATCCCAACTTTCTGATTCTAAAAAGTTTATGACATCCTCTTTAAAATTCCTTGATTCAATTGCTATTTTTATTAACCCATAATCCATTTTTTTCTTAAGTGTATCTGCTTTATTAATTTGATTTTTAAAAAAATCATAAACATCTATATCTTGTTTTTCAAGTTCTTCATCTAAATTAAGAAAACTATAATAACTATCGTTAGAAATATTCCCATTTTTAGCAAAGTAAAATAGATTTAGGAGTAATCCCCCATACGCATATATTTTTTTATAATCTATCTTTTTTTCTTCAATAAGCTCTAGTTCTTTTAATTCATTAACGGTTGAAACAAATGATTTATTTTGTTTAAATAATTTCTCATCTGACTTAGTAGCAGAAAGTTTTAATCCATTTAAGACCACATTACTATAAAGAGCTACATTCTCTTCAAACTCTTTTTTTGCTTCACTTGAAGAAAAAATAATTGAGGATATAACTGACAAGGGCAAAGGGGCTAAAAGAAAAAGTTCATTTACTTTTTCTTTCTCTCCCTCTAAATCTATTAGGCTACTCTCTTCTTTAACTTTTATTTCAGAAGATATTTTTGCTATATCTATCTCTATAATAACAGGTATTAGATCATCTTCTTCTTTTACATAATCTAAAACATCATTGGGTATTTCATCTTTAAATAGTGGAATATAGTTAGGAACTAACTCTAAAGTATCACTATAATATTTACTAAATCCATCAGATGTCGTAATTAATCCTTGTGCTATTATCATATTTAAATTTGCTGTATTGATTGCCAACAACCACTTTGTTCTTTTTTTAGCCATTTGGTAAAATCTCTCTTTTTAATATCTCTTTATCACTAGGAAGTATCTCATTTACCCCACCACTATATGTATCGCTCTTGAAAAGTACCAACTTTTTAATAGCTCGTGAACTCATTACATAAAATCTCTTCTTCATACTATCACTATCGTTATTATATATTTTAAATCCATCTATAATTATGAAAACTATATCAAACTCTAACCCTTTTATAGATTTGTCATGTAAAACAACCACTCCACCATATCCAAAATTTATATTAGGATTCTGTTTATCTTTTGAAGAGTATGTTGAGATAATAGGTCGAGGATTATCTAAATTTAAATCTATAGACTCCAATGATTTAACATAACTATCTCGAATCCCTTCATTAGCAACCACAACGCCTATCAAGTTTCTATTGTCTCTGTCTGCTTCTCTCAATATTAGTTTAACACAGTTCTCATAATCACTATATTCAAACAGGGTCGGTGTTCCTAATGATAGTCTTGAAGAAGAAGGGAGTTGAGGCTTAGGGCTAGATGGGTCTGTAAAAAAATATTCAGCAAACAACCCAATAGGCTGAGAATTTCTAAAATTTTCTGTTAACTCAATAACTTTATCTACTTCAAGTCCCAATAAATCGGTTAACTCTTGTCTACTTGAATTCTCTTCTTTTATTTGTTGGTTTTGGTCAGCGACAATAAAAAAGTTTTCTATTCCAAAATACATTAATGACTCATAAAATTTAGATGGTTTATCCTGTCCTTCATCTATAATAATATGATTTGACTTCAACTCAATATCATTTTCTTCCAGTGATTGTATAACTTTATCATAATCAACTTTTCTATCATCTTTTTCACTTTTAGGAACATACTCTTTAAATATTTTCCAATACTCTTTACCAAACCAACTATCTAAGGTAAAACTATTTAACTCAAAATCGACCAACTGTTTTGTTGCTAACAATAAAACTTTGTTAAATGTTAAAAATGCATAATCTTCTTTTTTATGATATTTCATAGTTCTAAGTAGTGCCACAACTGATTTACCTGTTCCTGGTCCACCAACCACTAAGAACTGTCCATCTTCTGGTAATCGTAACACTCTATCTTGACTCTTATTTAAGTCATCTATTCCTGGAAGTTTAAATTTTCGTTGAACCAAGGTTATCTCTTCTCCTAATATCTCTGTTTGAAAACCTTTATTATTAACAATAGAATTATTCCAAATAATCCATTGTTCTCCCTTATCATTACCACCATAAGTTCCTCCAGCCTTTTTTCCTTTTTCCAAAAGAACCCAATTTTTATTCTCTTTTATAATCCACTTATTTAAATTCAACTTTTTAAACAGTTCAGGACTAGTATAATTAATCAATTTTGCTAACTTTGACGTAGATATATACTCTTCACTCTTTTTTTCCATTTTAGAAAACCCCTTTACTCTAAATTACTTTTTACAAACTCTAAAAAATTAGGAATTCCCAAACTTTCACTCCCTTTGATAAATACCCTATCTAAAAAAATATTCCCATACGCACAACTTGGTTCAGGAACCAAAGCACATGCATGACAAGCTGCTCGATTTAACCAACCTGGTCCTTGCCCCTGATGTTCTGTACAAACAGGGTCTAATGAACACCATCGTGCATGTTTAAATACCCCATCAAGCAGTGTTAAAAACTCTTTTGGCTCTGCACTCTCTACTATTCCTCCCAATGAACCTACAATATCAGCAACCGTTGTATAGATTAAAACTCCTGCCATTTTTCTATCTTGTGAACTGTAAATTCTCTCTCGTAAAGAAGCAGCTGGATACCCTGCTGTAGTCTCCAACTCTCGTATAAGAAGATGAGCCAAAGTATGTAAAAGTAAAAATCTAGGAGTCACTTCTATATCAACAGCCAAAGTTACTTCAGACTTTTCATATCGTTCTCGAATCTTATTAGCTCTCTTTTTAACAGCAGATAAAGCTTCCCACTTTTCTAAATTTTTTTCATCTATAGTAAAAAATAGACCCTCACCAAAAAGTTCTATGGCAGGTAACCAATTACTTTTACCTACAATATCTGGCAACACAAGTTCTCTTTTTACATCAATAGTTTTTTCTTTTCTTTTTAATTTACCCTCATACCCTCTATAAAAACCTTTAAACACTTGAATTTCTCTTAAGCGTGTTGCAACAATATGATTACCAACCATATTTATAATGCCATTAAGTTCATCACTCAGAGAGTCACTTTTTAAAGCATGAAACTCATCTGTTTTATGGATGGTTACAAAATCTTCATCATCAGCTACATCCTCTATCTCTTCTAAAAAAGCTTGATACTCATCTTCTAATAAATCACCTACTGTAATGTTTTCATCAAAATAAGGGTATCCATTTTCTATCTCTTTTAAAGCTAATTTTACCTCATCAACACTACAACGATACTCCGTTGCAGCCTCTTTTAATTTACCTTTTCTTCTTAGTGGTAGTTTCATACGCTCTATCTCACGGCGTAATGTAGAGTTATTATAAATCCTATCAACAACACTTGTTTTACTAATTCTTGATTCAGGTGGAATAACCAAAGCGTTAACCCTTTCAGGCAAGTAGACTCCAGGATTATTTACCTCAAGTATCTCAACAACATCTTCCTCTTCTAGTTCAGGAGCTGATTCATATATCCAAGGTTGAACTCTATCTATACGACTTAACTTAGATTCTTCATTAGATTTTTCATAGGAATTATATCTACGACATCTATCACATTTAACTATTCTTTTCCCATTTTTATCAGTAGTCAATTTTAGATAAGTTGATTCAAAATCTACTTTACATGTACCATCTGATTTTTGATGACAAATATAGTGCCAAGGCACTTCACTTAAGTGACCTTTATTACTAACGGCACACCATGTTGTCTGTTCCAGTTTACTTTCACATACTTCACATAACACATTATCGGTTAATCTTTTATTTTGTTTTCTCCAAGGGTTATTGTGAAGCAGTCCACACTTTGGACACTTTGCATAGGTAGGGAAAAGTACAGCAGGAAGATAACTACCCTCAATCTCTCCTCGTTCATTCTCTTTTGCTTTAGGTGGCATTCTAAGCTCTTTGTCTATCTCTAGTGAGATAGATACTCTTGTAACATAGGGTATAATTTCTGAACTTATATTATCTAATTTATCTGTCCAATACCGAATATCAGTAACCACCATCAACTTATCTTCTGCTCCACGAACTATAGCTCCTACACCTGCATAGGACATAAGATGGGAAAACCTCACAGGAGTATATTTTTGTTTTTTACTCTTCATCTTTTCTCTTTACCCCTTTTAACAACTTAACCAAAGCAGAACTCTCAACATTTCTCATAGATTGTAAAGTTTGCCATAAACCATTTTTTTCTTCAAAATTACAAATCAAATTATTGAAACTTCTATCTTTACCATTGTAGACCAATTTCGTTCTATTTTTTTGACAATAATCAACTTCACTCTGCCACTCATTTACCAATTTATCAATATGCTCTTCTACTTTTTTTCTCACACCCTTATTGTTCCCAATAGCCAATCGACATCTAATTTTCATCTCTTTTATAACTTTTTTAACTATATCACTCTCTTTATCAAAATTTTCAGCCGTATCATTTTTTAACATATCAATATTACTATGTCTCATTGCAATAACCAACACAGCATGTAATGCTCTTTGCCGTGCTTGGTAAGTAAATGGCGTTAAGCTTGATGGCTCTACAAACTTATAAAATGAGTCATGATAAGACCTAAAGTTTTCATAATGAGACAAACTACGAGCTTGTGTTTTATAATAATTAACAAAGACTATTCCTGGAGTTTCACCTCTTCCTACCCTACTACTTGCTTGTATGTATTCTGCTGTAGTTAAGGGTTGACCATTTATTATCATAAGAGCCAAACGAGAGACATCAAGACCTACCGAAATCATATTGGTAGCTAAGGCAACATCAATAGAGTCTTGATTCTCTTTATCTTTACCCAAAGCATCAAAAACTTGAGCATTCTCTTCAGCTGTTTGATTACTGGTTAGGGTTTTAACATCGACATCTCTAAGAGGAAGATACCTATTGAGAATAGCTTTAACATCACTATTATCTATCTTTTTAAAATCATCTAAACTTTTTATATTTCTATCTTTTAAAATATTTGGATATGCATTATCTATCTCTTTTTTCATCTGTTCCATAACAAATTTTCTAAGATATGATTTTACACCACTTTGATAGAGTGTTCTACTATTTCCTACCCCTTTTAAACTACCATGATAGACAATCTGTGTCCACCATCTATCCATATACTCTTCTTCATCTTTAAAAAGATTTACAGGATTAGACAGAAGAACTCCTGCCAAAGGTTCAAGACACTGTTGTCTACTTAATAGTGGTGCTAAATAACCTACATAGAGCCTACCTGCTTTTTTTTCTAATGGTACACTTTTTGCAAAATAAGAATCATCATATCTAAGTCCAGATGGAGGAAAAATTGCCATCTCTTTAGCAAAGAGTGTTCTAACCTGTTTCTCTGCATTTTTAATAGTAGCTGTTGAAGCGATATACTTTGCTCTCATCCCTTTTACTACTAAAGCTGTATCTATAGCTACTTCATAAAGCCCTACAATAGAACCCAATGCACTAGAAATCAAATGTAACTCATCTTGAATAATCAATTCAGGAGGACGATTACCATTTTGTCCTAAGAAACTACCTGCTCTCTCTTCCCATGCCAGTCGTGCAAATTTATCAACCGTAGATATAAGTAGACTAGGAGGGTTTTGATAAAGTGCTTCATCCACAACATTACAAGGAATAACATTGTCTCTCACACTACCAAAATCACATTTACTATTTTTACAACTAAAATGAAAACTATTTTCTCTTAAAATATAGTTACTATCAGAAAATAAACTGTTACACCAAGGACAAGAGGTTAAGACCAGTTTACTGAACTCTCTCTTCTCTATTATCTCTTTTGCTTGACGAAAATTATTTGGAGAAGTTGCACTCCCTACCCAAAGTCCAATAGAAAATGGCTCTTCTCCAAACTCATCTACACGAGACTGTCGTATAAGTTCTAAGGCAGAGATAACTTTACTCGCACGTAAAAACTGCTGTGAAGTTAACAATCTTAAGGTATAACGCATAATAGATACTGTTCCACCTGAACTTGCAGGATATTGCAACCTTCGATAGATAAATAGAAATGCCATTAAACCTAAATAAGCTTCTGTTTTTCCACCACCAGTGGGAAACCAAATTAAGTCCAAAGTCTCTCTAAAATCACTATCTTCATTGACTGTAGATTCGAGTGTCATTAAAACAAATGCCAACTGAAAGGGTCGCCATTTGTATGATGAGACATCTTTTATAATACCTCTATTACTATCACCTGATACCCACTGCTTCAACATCGCTTCATTGGCTGTAGCAAAAGCAACTCTTGCATAACGATTTTCTTTTAATAAAGTAACACCCTCTTGCATTCTCTCTTTTGCAATTTTTAATTTTTTTATTATGTTATTAGATATTCGTCTATCTTCTTCTTGCTCGTTATTTGCCTTATGTCGTTGCTCATCTATCCATGCTTCATAATTATCTATAAACCGTTCTAACTCATCAATAACCTCATCATTATTAGCATCTTTTAAGAAATCAAAAGATAAAACTTGATTGACACCTCCTCCTGTATCAGCTGTAACTTGAGGAACTTCTACCGTTGGTAAAAAGTCTATCCAAAGTTCCATTTTTCTCCGTTTATCTTTTCCCCAATCAACAGCTGTACCATGACCAACAGCATAAATATGTAAATCTTTATACCGTAACTCTATCTCTTTCTCTTCATCACTCATCAGTGATTTATCTTTTGAAGGATAAATATCAATATCCCCCTCTTCTATAATACACTTTAACTCTACTTCAAACAGTGTCTTCTCATTTTGTGCTGTAATATATTTTTTACCACTTAATGTAGAATCTATATTTTTTCTATTTGAGATAGTAATAGTTACAATATAACCATTACTATGGGCTCTCCATAAAGCATCTATTTTTGCTCTACCATCAAAAACTTCATACTCTTTTTTTCCATGAAGAAAAAACTCAACTTCTTTACCATCATCAACCAACATATATTTTTCCCATTTTTGAGAAATATATGTTCCATCAACTGCTCTCTCATCAGGTAAAAGTCTATAAGAGACAGCATTATAAAAAACTCTCAACTTTATGTTATCACCAACGATAAAGAAAGAAAATCCTGCTGATGAAGGAGGGATATACCTTTTATCTTTCTTTACAGACTTAACCTCTTCTGTATCACTACTATTATCTTCACTCTCACTCTCTAATGAAAAATCATCTTCTACAGACATAATAGGAAATAAAAATCCTGTAAAAAATCTATCTAGGGGCTTTTCACCAACTAAAAGGTTATCTTTTAATTGGGTTCCTATAAGTTGTTGTTTTGTTAATTTAATAAAGCTATTTCTTTTTTCTTTTAATATCAAAGTATTTCCCAAAATAATTTATTTTTTTAATTACTATATTCTATTAAAATTTTTTTCATTAACTCTAAGTTTTTATTATTATTTTTATTAAATTTTAGTTAAGTAACAAAAACTGTACTCAACTTGGATTTTTGATAACAAGAAAGAACTTCACAAAACATTTATACATCTTTTTAATCTTTTGAATACCATTTAAGTTAAATCTTGTATACTGCAAAAAAACAGCAAAAACCAAGGTTTTAAATTTGAAATTCACTAATAAAAAACTTATTATATTTGACTTAGATGGTACACTCATAGACAGCTCTCCAGACTTGGCACTTGCCATAAACCATATGCTAAAAAGTATAGGCAGAGAGACTTTTAGTACCGACACCATTCACTATTGGGTAGGCAATGGTGCAGAGACACTGGTTAAAAGAGCCTTATCAGGAAGTGCTACTATAGATGAAACACTTGACCCCATCATGTGGAAAGAAGCACTAAAGATTTTCTTAGACTTCTATGCCAAAAACTTAGCAGTAGCAACAGTAACCTACCCTCATGTATCCGAAACTCTAAAAAGACTCAAAGAGCTTGGCTATCGTCTTGCTATTGTGACCAACAAACCTTTTCCTTTTGTAGAGCCTATTTTAAATGCACTAGGACTCATGGAGAACTTTGAACTCATCTTAGGTGGAGACAGTTTAGATAAGAAAAAACCAGACCCACTGCCCCTACTTCATGTTTGTAAAGAACTCAATATTTCAGTAGAAGAGTCCATTATGGTTGGTGACTCTAAAAACGACATACAAGCAGCCAACGCATGTAACATGCAGAGCATAGGTCTTACTTATGGTTACAATTATGGAGAAAATATCTCGGTTCACAACCCCTCTGTTGTTTTTGATAATTTTGCTGATATACTCACCACACTTATAGATTAGGAGTCAACATGTTAAAAAAAGCAAAAATAGCCATCATCGGTGGTGGAGTTGCAGGAAGTACCACAGCACTCTACTTTGGTCAACTCGGACTCGATGTTACGCTTTTTGAAAAAGAACTTAGCCTAGTTTCTGGTCCTCCTTTTTGTCACCTTCATGCAGGTGGAAACCTCTACCGTGAAATCTCAGACCAGCAGTGTGTAACCCTACTCAAACAGTCCATAGACTTTTTACGTTTTTACCCTTTTGTAGTGGACTATCGCCCAACCGTTATAGCCCTACCTACCACGGACAAAAGTACGCCCTCTGCTCTTATTCCTCGTTTAGAACTGCTTAAAAAAGAGTATCAAGAGTTTATAGAGAGAGACATAAGAAACAAAGTTTTAGGTGAAAGTGAATACTACTACAAACTCTATGAAAGAGATGAGTTAGAAGCATTAAAAGAACGTAAAACAGTTTCTCATCCACAAACAGATGATGAATGGATGATACCCGTCGCACAAAACATAGACCTAGCCAAAGTACAGTTTCCACTCATCATGGTACAAGAGTATGGTCTAAACCTTTTCCGTTTGGCATCAGGAGCAAAACTAGCCCTTGATGAACTCTCTTCAGTTACACTTCGTACCAAAACAGAAGTTACTCAAATAAGTAAAAAAGATGAAACATGGGACATTACCTATAAAAACCATGATAAAGAAAAAACAGAAAACTTTAACTACCTCATCAATGCCTCAGGTTTTAGAACAGGTAAAATAGACGACATGGTAAACGCTCCATGTAAAGGTATGGTCGAGTTCAAAGCAGCCTATGTAAGCCAATGGAAAACAAATGACCAA
>Ga0256827_10001145_pt1 | contig 16810 bp, 16 predicted proteins | sample CV84metaG_FD_185977 | JGI IMG/M metagenome (GOLD analysis project Ga0256827, IMG submission 185977) | Hydrothermal vent microbial communities from East Pacific Rise, Pacific Ocean - CV84 | ecosystem: Environmental > Aquatic > Marine > Hydrothermal vents | place: Pacific Ocean: East Pacific Rise... | reverse complement strand
GTGTCCGATTAAAATATAATAAAAGAGGCAAATCTCTTGTATTATAAAGGCTTTTGAATGTTAATAGTCATTAGTACCTTCTTATCGGATTAATTGTCAATAATTTATTTTGCCTCTAATCCTAAAGGATGTAAATCATTGACAATCAATCCTTCCTTTAGGACTGAGGTAAAGATTGATGGGCAGTGATTTACATTTTGAAAGTTTATCGGACAATACTAATTTTTTATAAATACATTTAATAGAATATTACCAAGCAATAAGTAGGTTTTTTACCATTACAGCAAATCATTAGCTAAATTAGCCAATTCTGATCGTTCTCCTTTTTCTAGTTTTATATGTGCATATATTGGATGATGCTTTATTTTATCAATGAGATAGGAGAGTCCATTGGACTGTGAATCGAGATATGGAGTATCAATTTGATAAATATCTCCAGTGAAGATTATCTTTGTATTCTCTCCAGCACGAGTAATTATGGTTTTCACCTCATGGGGTGTTAGGTTCTGAGCTTCGTCAACTATGAAAATAATATTCGATAAACTCCTACCTCTAATATATGCCAAAGGAGAAATTAGTAGTTTCTCTTTTTCAAGCATTAAATCAAAGCTTTTATATTCCTTATCATTCTCATTATATTGATTTCTGATAAACTTTAAATTATCAAATAGTGGCTCCATATACGGATTTAGCTTTGACTTAATATCGCCTGGTAAATATCCTATATCCTTATTGCTCAAAGGAACAACAGGTCTGGAAAGGAATATTTGTTTGAACTCACGTTTTCGTTCCAAAGCGCAGGCGAGTGCTAATAATGTTTTTCCTGTGCCAGCTACACCTTGTAGGCTTATTAGTTTAATATCAGGATTGGCTATTGCATGCATAGCAAAAACCTGTTCAGCATTGCGTGGTCTAATACGCTGAGCATTCTTCTTTTCTATTCTTTCAATAAGCTTTGTAATTGGATTATAATACGCAAGTGCGGATGATTTTCCATTCTTTAGTATGAAATATTGATTGGGAATAGGTTTATCAAGATTTATTTCGTGAGGCTCAATAAAGCCATCTTCATAAAGCTTTACAATAATTTCTGAGGGAAGATCCTCAATCAGCCTTTTTCCAGTGTATAGCTCATCAATATTCTGAATTTTTCCTGTTTGAAAATCTTCAGCATTAAGGTTTAGAGCTTTAGCCTTTAGTCGTAAATTTACATCCTTACTAACCATTGTAACCTTGCAGTCGGGATATGTTTCCTTCATTTTTAGGGCTGCATTCAAAATTCTATGGTCTTTCTTTTCACTTCCAAACACTTTAACGGCATCAAATCTACCACTGGTATCTTCGTTCATTACCACCATTAACTTGCCTTTGCTCTTTCCCTCAAGTTGTACCCAATCTTGCAGAACTCCATTTTCAGAAAGTTTGTCGAGTATTCTAATGAATTCTCTAGCTTCAAAATTCTTGGTTTCATTACCCTTTTTGAAATTATCCAATTCCTCCAATACGCTAATGGGAATAGCTATATTATTATCTTCGAAACTGTTTATGGAATTGTGGTTGTAAAGGATTACGGAGGTGTCAAGTACAAAAATCTTCTTTTTCTTCTTTGCCATAATTTACGAACTTTGATTAGTGCTGTAAATATAGGATTTAGTTTAAGAATTTTGCTTAGCAATACAGATATGTCTTAACAGGCTAAAGTTGAAAACTACTATGTGATATTTTATTTTATTAAAACAAAGTCGCTTTGCTCTATGTATTATACGCAGATCTTAATGATCTATTATGATTTTTTATTTTTCCTAAGGAAAAATTATTATCAGATAAAATCATATTAATTAGCGTCTAAAATAATGGCGTAGCTATCAAATACTAAATTTTATTCAAATCTATCAGCAATATAGTACTCAATCTCTTCAGACTTTTTCATATTACTCTCTTTAAGTAAGCCCATAAAAGTATTGAACTCTTTTGCTGCAAGTGACTGTGGATGATTGCTAATTGAAACCTCCATAGCTTCCAATGATTCTTGGTCAAAATCTCCATTATCCCAACCAAAGGCAGGATTATTATCTATGCCAACATATAAATAATCCAAATATGAGTCAAAATAACCTTTAGCAAATCTAAAATATGCTTTATCAATAACTTTAGGTGCAAGCTCTCCCCATTGATATATCCTATTTACAATTTCACTCTTAGAAATTACAAAAGCTCCATCACTACAACATTTATTATCAATTTCGTAGCAATATAGATTTAGATATTCTTTTGACAGAGAATCAAGATTATCAATAATATCGTCTTTTAAGAATGATGATCTTAAATTTAGATAAAGATTTCCTTCTTCTCCAACTATCTTAAAACCACTATTCTCGGCATCTGCTATAAAATTCTTTGAAGTTTCGCTTAGTTTATCTTCATCAATACTTAGTATTTCATTTAGTTCTTCATTATAGTCTAAACTATAGAGTTGTTCATTGGCACCATCTTCCATAAGTGTACTTTCTTCCAAAAACTTTAGTAAAATTGAATCAGATTTCTCAGGATTTGATTTTAATTTTGAGATATACTCATTCTTGAGTTTCGATGTCATTCCCCAACTAATAGATTGAGTAGTATTATTACTCATAGTATCGTTAATTAACTTCATCTGTTCAGTTTTACTGGGTTTTTCTTGATTATTATTACAAGAAATAGCTGATATTAAAAGAAGGAAGTAAAAGACCTTTGATATGTAATTTTTCATTAGATACTAGCTTTTATCTTATGTGTTAGTATATCTATTCCAATATGGTTTTTCCCACCTTGAGGAATAATGATATTTGCATATCGCTTGGTGGGCTCAATAAACTGTAAGTGCATAGGTTTTACATATTTATCGTAATGGGTTAAGGCTTGAATTAATGACCTTCCACGTTCTTGCATATCGCGCTGAATTATACGCATTAGTCTATCATCAGCGGCAGCATCAACATAAACTATAATATCAAGTCTTTTGCGAAGTTCGGCATTTGTTAGAACAAGAATCCCTTCAACGATTACTACTCTTTTGGGTTTAACTTTAATGGTTTCTTTAGCTCTACCACAAGTAAGATAAGAGTAGATTGGCATTTCTATTTCTTTATCTTCTTTAATTTCATCAAGCTGCTTTATTAAATGCGACCATTCTATGGAGTTGGGGTGATCAAAGTTGATCTTCTTTTTTTCTTCCTCAGGGATGTTGCCATTATCGTAATAATACGAATCTTGAGTAATAATCGCTACAGTGTCTTTTGGTAAACTTTTTACAATTTCTTTTACTACTGTTGTCTTTCCAGAGCCAGAGCCCCCTGCAATTCCTATGATTAGCATTTGTGTTAGTTGTTTGAAATTAATATATTGTTGATTATAAAAAAGAGGTTTTTATAGTGAAAAAGAATAATGTGTAATAAGTTAAATTATGCTATACTAATAACTTCTCCATACTTTCTAATTTCATTAACTAGTGGGCTACTTTCATTGAAATCACTTTCTTTAATAGGATGTGGTTCAATTCTGCTATCAATATTTCGGCGTAGTCTCATTAATTCAAGTTGGATATTCATTAAATTATCATAGCCTTTCAATATCACAGCAATATCTATGTCACTATCAGTGTGATATGAACCTTTAGCATAAGAGCCGAATAATATTATTTCAGCAGAATTATACTTTTCAGTTACTTTTTTTGCAAATTTCTTAACTATTTCTATAATTTCTTTTTTATCCATCCTCTTATTTCAGTTATTCGTTCAATCCAAAGCTTTGCAAAATCTATTGTACATTGGTTGTAGAATTCACGTTTATAATCATCATATCTTGCATTAATATTAAACAAAGATATACCATCTAACCAGTCCGCGTATTCATCAGTGAATTCAATATTACATTTTTCAGCAATTCTCAGCAAATTATGTATCGGTGGCGAATGTTTATGGTTTGTTTTTACAAATAGTGCTTTTAATAATTTTTCAGTAGAAATATGACCTAAAAACAAAGCCCAATTATATCTTTTTGACTTAAATAAGAAATTCATTGTTTCAAAATCCTCATTAGATGTTTTAATCCAATGATTTACAATTTTGTCAATATTTATTTCTTTACCTTCTTTCATTATTAGTACAATGTATTATACAAATATACGATTATAATTTCATGCATAAGAATATATTGTACATAATACATTCTTAGCATGAAATTTTTAATACATTACTAATAATTCTCAGTTCTAACTTCCATATAAGATTTAGGATGTAAGCAAGCAGGACAAGTTTCTAAAGCCTTTTCTGATTCGTAAACGTAACCACAATTTCTACACTGCCACCAAACCTTACCATCTTTAACAAAAACTTTGTCTTCAGAGATATTTTGTAGCAACTTTAAATATTTACGTTCGTGTTCTGCTTCAACAGTAGCAATAGTAGTAAATGCAACAGCTATTTGAGGAAAGCCTTCTTCTTTTGCAATACGAGCAAACTCAGGATAAAGATCAGTCCATTCTTCGTTTTCTCCTTCAGCAGCAGCTTTAAGATTCTCTTTTGTTGTTCCAATTACTCCAGCAGGATAAGTAGCTGTAATTTCTACTGCGCCACCTTCTAAGAATTTAAAGAAACGCTTAGCATGTTCTTTCTCTTGAGCTGCAGTTTCCATAAAAATTGCAGAAATCTGCTCATAACCTTCTTTTTTTGCCACTTTAGCAAAGAATTCGTACCTATTTTTTGCTTGAGACTCTCCTGCAAATGATTTAAGCAGATTAAGTTCTGTTTGTGTTCCTTTTAGTGATTTTCCCATGATGTAATTTATTATATGGTTAATATTTTTGTTGCTTAATTATCCATTTTTGGAATTAATTTAGCATCAAATTGAGTTCGAGTTTTATTAATTGACTGTAGAATTTCATCCAATCCCAATTTGTCAATAGCTGAGCTAATAATTATTGGTGGAAGTTCTTCCCATTGCTGTAAAAGATATTTCTTATAGAATGCTATATTTTTTGCCAATTGATTTTTAGTAAGCTTATCGGTTTTTGTAAATACTATGGTAAATGGTAAGCTATTCATTCCATATTTTTCAATTAGGTCAATATCTAATTTTTGAGGTTTGTGTCGAGAATCAATTAAAATAAAAGTATTCATTAGACTCATTCTTTCGAATAAATAGGACATTATTAGTTTTTCCCAATTCTCACGAATAGATTTTGAGATTTTAGCAAAACCATATCCAGGTAAATCTACAAGATACCATTCTTCATTTATTAAGAAATGATTTATAAGTTGCGTTTTGCCAGGTTTGCCAGATGTTTTTGCAAGTTTTCCATGATTAGTTAAGGCATTAATCAATGAAGATTTTCCAACATTTGATCTACCAATAAAGGCATATTCAGGAAGGTCCATTGGGGGGCATTGCGATAATTTCGCACTGCTTTTTGTAAATATTGCAGTCTTTATTTGCATGCTAAAAGTATTTACTAAATACGTTCTTTAATAATGTTATTTACGTGCCTATCTTTCTTGCCATCGTAAATATCATTTATAGTTATTAGGATTCCTGATTCTTCAACATCTCCAAAATTTGAGTTAAGAGAAGTTCCAAAATATTTCATTGTAGGACTTAAATTCATATAAGCATTTACCATTGGAGGTATATTTTCTCCTAATTTTCTAATGCTATGATTTAATGTTTTATAATTTGTAAGGTAATCGTCTGAAGGAAATAATTTTCGTATTTTTTCAGTTTTATCTGTTTTATATCCTAGCTTAAATAAAGGTGTAAGTAGATTGTCCTTATCTTCGAAGTGGTAGTTCAAAAAGCAATGAAGAATATCATGTGCTTCTTCATTAAAGTTTGGATACATGGTGAATTTACCACCAAAATATTTCATATGTGGTTGTTGAACAATTAATGCTCCAAGACCATCCCATAGATTATCAAGTGAATAAATTCCTTTTCTAAGATTGTAGTTAGGCTGATAAAGTGGCTGTACAAAGGATCTTCCTAATTCTATTGTATAAGGTAAATAATCTTTTTTGAATTCATCACTCATTTCAAAAAGATGTGAAGTAGGAGTAGAAGGGTTGTCAAAACCAGATTTGAGTATCTCATGCCCTTCAAGAAATCTATAGCCACCTACAATTTCTTCTTGTTCAGGATCCCATACTATCAGTTGCTTAAAAGGAATATCAGAAGTGTCATATTTATCAATATCAAGTTCTTTTCCTGTTCCTCCTCCTGCATCTCTAAAGCTTATTTCTCTTAATCTACCAATTTCTTTTAGTGTATTAGGAGCACTTCTATGGTCAAAAATAAAAATCTCTTTATTACCATTATTAGTTCTTCTAACAAAAGTGTCATCATTTAACTCCTGCTTAATCAAATCTCTATTTATCGCTTCAATGATGTTTGTCATATTAAAAAATATCGTTATATGCTTCTGCAAATTTAGCTATAAAATTAATATTTTACTACTGTTTTAAGCAAAATTACGGACTATAATGGAATATGTTATTAACTTACAATATTACTCTGCTTTCTTTTGGGCTTTTACTTCACTTTCCATTTGGGTAAGGCGCTCCACAACTTGAACATTAATGTCCTGCATTTCTTTTACTTCTGAAGAGTAGTATTTTAAGCTAATATCAAATTGTTCAGGAGTAATATTATGTTTCTTAAATATGTAATTATAGTAATAATCAGTTGATTTAATGGCATTATTTCCTCTAGATATCTTTTGTCTAATAGAAGTTTCTACCATCCTTACATCTATCATTATATCTACAAACTCCGATTTAGGTATTAAACCTTCAGGTTTTTCTTTTTTCTCTTTTACGTGGTCGCATGAGGAAGTTAATGCCATTGTTAGAATAATAAAAAAAGAAAATATGATTTGTTTTGTGTTTGAATTATTAACCATTATCTGCATTTTTAGGTTCATTAAAAATATAGTATATTCTGAAAGTAAGTATATTATTATACTGTTTACGAGTCCAAGTATCCCCAGCAATGTTTGTATAAGTTCTATTTCTTATCACCATAAAAGAATACGAATATCTAAAATTAAATTTTAGTTTCTTATAAATTGGGATTCGGAGATCAAAAATTCCATTAAGGTCATTGCGTGCATAATCTCCACTGTATAAACTCAAATCAGTTTGTTTCCCCCATTCAATTTCCTTAACGCCAACAAGTCTACCCCAACTTAAACCAAGCCCTGCTGTTAAAAAGCCTTTATCTGTAAAATGCAATAATACAGGTACTTCAGCATAATTTAATCGTAAGTTATAATATGGATATAATTTGTCTGCTTGGTAATTACGAGGATATTTTTCGTAAGCACCTTTCTGGCTAAAAGAAGCCTCGATACTAATAGCCCATCGTTTTTTGAATGGCATTATTGCTATTGCTGAAGCATTAATACCAAATTTTTTAAAGCCAACTACTTCATCGCCATCAACTTGACTAAGATTAGTACCAAATGCAATAGCTCCTTGTATGCCCTGTGTTGAAGCAGTTTGAGGTGCTAAAACTATAAGTATAGTTATGAATATGTATGCTAAATATCTCATTTATTGGCTTAAAGAAACTCAACGCAAAATTGCGAATAATATTTTAAATTAGAACATCTATATTTAAGAGCATTTGAATAGATATTAGTTTGTTTTTGAAAGGGTTCATTATTGACAATAATATATACCTTTGTGCTCATGGAAATAAAACAAACATTAAAGCTTGGATTTTCTTCTTGTCCCAATGATACATTCATTTTCGATGCCATGATTCATGGTAAAATAGATACCGAGGGATTGAATTTTGAGTTGATAATTGAGGATGTAGAAGAACTTAATAGAAGAGCCTTTAATAATGAGTTAGATATTACTAAAATAAGTTTCAATGCCTATACTAAACTAGTAAATAATTATATTTTGCTAGATTCTGGAGCAGCCTTAGGAGAAAACTGTGGCCCACTTATTATTTCAAAAAAACCAATTGAAATAGAAGCATTAAAGAATAAGACAATTGCAATTCCAGGAATTAATACTACAGCAAACTTATTAATGAAACTTGCTTTTCCTGAGCATCAAAACAAAGTGGAATTATTGTTTTCAGATATTGAAAAAGCAATAATTGATGGAGATGTTGATGCTGGTTTAATTATACACGAAAGTAGGTTTACTTATGAAGCAAAAGGACTATATAAAGTAATTGATATAGGAGAATATTGGGAGAATGTTACTAATACTCCAACACCTTTGGGAGGAATATTAGCAAAGAGAAATTTGGAAAAGGATTTAATACTTAAAATTAATCGTGTGTTAAAGCGAAGTGTAGAATTTGCTTTTGCCAATCCTAAGAGTAGTTTCGAATTTATTAGACAACATTCGCAAGAAATGAGTGAAGAAGTTATGTATAAGCATATTGAGTTATATGTAAATCATTATAGTTTGGACCTAGGTGATGCAGGAAGGAATGCTGTACGCACTCTTTTCAAAAAAGCTCAAGAGGCAGGATTTATTTCAGAAATTGATAAAGAATTATTTTTATAAAAATTATTTAAATACTTTAAAAAATGAAAAATATCGTATTACTTATTCTATTGGTGGCTTTTTTTTCATCTACTGCACAAATAATTATTCCTCAAGGTTCCACTTGGAAATACTTAGACGATGGTTCTGATCAAGGAACCTCTTGGTATTCTCCAAGTTTTTACGATTCTACTTGGGCTCAAGGAGCTGCACAATTAGGTTATGGCGATGGTGATGAAACAACTGTAATTAGTTACGGTAATAGTTCTTCTAATAAATATCTAACTTATTATTTTCGTATGACTTTTACAGCTCAGAATACTAATAATAAAGAATGGATTAAACTTGAACTTCTCAGAGATGATGGAGCGGTAGTTTATTTGAATGGAACAGAATTGTTACGTTCTAATATGCCAACTGGTACTATTACTTATACCACAAAAGCAGCACATACAGTGGCAGGTTCTGATGAAGACTATTTTAATGAATACTTTTTCCCAGATAGTTTATTAAATAATGGTCAGAATACAATTGCTGTTGAGGTTCATCAGCGTACAGTAAGTAGTTCTGATTTGAGTTTTGATCTTCAATTAAGTTATACAGATCTTGCTATTATTAGAAAAGCTCCATATCTTTTATATACAGGAAATAATGACGAAATGTTGATTCTTTGGCAGTTAAGGGAGCAGAAAGATTGTGTTTTTCATTGGGGAACTGATACTACTTATAGCTTAGGACAAACTATTTCATCGGACATAAATAATGATCATCAGCATAAAATTCTACTTAATGGGCTTAATCCTGATACAAAGTATTATTATAAGGTTGTTTATGATAGTGCAAATGTTAAAAAAGGAAGTTTTGTTACAGGTGCAACTAATAATGCACAAGATTTAACTTTTTATGCATATGGTGATACTCGAACACAAGCAGATAAACATAATGAAGTAGCAAGTGCTATTATGAATGATATGGCATTGGACAATAGTGCTCAAACATTTATAGTATCAAGTGGAGATATGGTGGCAAATGGAGATCAGGAAGAAGATTGGGATCAGCAATTTTTTGATGAACAGTATACTCATTTACAAGAACTTCTTGCCAATTTACCTTATCTAGCAGCAGTTGGAAATCATGAAGGTCAAGGTGATTTATTTGCCAAATATTTTCCATATCCGATGTTTGTTAATGGGAATTACTACTATTCATTTGATTATGGACCTGTGCATTTTACAGTACTTGACCAATATGATGTTTATACTAGTGGTAGTGCACAATACAATTGGCTTGTCAACGATTTGGCAACAAGTAATAAAGCATGGAAAATTATTTTGTTACACAAATCTGGTTGGTCTGCAGGTGGAGGTCATTCAAACAGTACTACAGTACAAAATTTAATACAACCTCTTTGCTTACAATATGGTGTTCAGTTTGTTATTGCAGGTCACAATCATTATTATGCAAGAGCAGTTGTTAATGATGTTCAATATATTACTACTGGAGGTGGTGGAGCTCCACTTTATACCCCAAATCCCAATAGCGATAGTATAGTTACTGTTGATAAATCATATCATTTTTGTAAATTAGAAATTCAAGATGATAGCTTAACTTTTTCAGCTATTCGTAGCAATAGTACTCTTATTGAAGAGATTAAAACTAGCAGGAATGATGTAACTAGTATTAAGAGCCAGAATAAGAATTTATTTGTCAATACTCAAATATGGTCTTCAGGAAAAACCGTTTTTATTAAATCAGAAAAAGCATTAAATGGAAATATTGAAATTTTTGATGCAATAGGGCGTACTATTTTAAGTCAGAAATTGAATAAAAGTACAATCCAGATTAAATTAGAACAATCAGGCGTTTATTTGATTAGAGTTAGAAAAGGAAAAAATATTTTTGTAAAGAAAGTAATTGTAGAATAGGAGATAATTATTTCATATTTTTACCCAATAATTAATAAAATAAAACTTAATTCATGATAATAGTAACAGGAGCAGCAGGATTTATAGCAAGTGTGTTAGTAGGAGCATTAAACGATGAAGGAGAGAATAATCTTATTCTTGTAGATAAGTTCGATAATGAAGCTAAGATGAGAAACCTTAATAATAAAGTATATTCTCAACTTATTGAAAGAGATGTTTTTATTGAATGGTTTGAGAAGAATGCTAAAGATGTTGAATTTATTTTTCATATTGGTGCTAGAACAGATACTACGGAGTTCGATAAGAAAATATTTGATAAATTAAATCTTAATTATACAAAATCAATATGGAATATTTGTGCTGAAAACAATATTCCAATGGTATATGCTTCCTCTGCTGCTACTTATGGTGATGGTGAGCTTGGCTATGATGACAATCATGAGATTGTAGAAAAATTAAAACCCCTAAATCCCTATGGTGATTCTAAAAATGATTTTGATAAATGGGCATTAAAACAAGATAAAAAACCTCCATTTTGGTATGGTTTAAAATTCTTTAATGTGTATGGCCCTAATGAGTTTCATAAAGGAAGAATGGCATCTGTGATTTTTCATGCTTATAATCAAATAAAAGAAACAGGTGGCATGAAGTTATTTCGCTCACACCGCCCAGATTTTAAAGATGGAGAGCAATTGCGTGACTTTGTGTATGTAAAAGATGTGGTTGAAGTAATGCTTTTCTTTTATGAGTTTGAAGGTGAATCTGGCCTTTACAATCTTGGTACAGGAACAGCTAGAAGTTTTCTTGACCTTACAAAAGCGACTTTTAAAGCAATGGGAGTTGAAGAAAATATAAGTTTTGTAGATACTCCTGAAGACATTCGCGATAAATATCAATATTTCACTGAAGCAAATATGCAAAAACTATTAAATCAAGGTTATGCAGTTCCATTTTACGATCTAGAATCAGGCGTTGAAGAGTATGTGCAGGAGTTCTTGATGAAGGAGGATTATTATTAGGGAGTTCTGAGTTCTAAGTTAGAAGTTGTAAGTTTTGAGTTGGGAGTTAACCTAACAAGCCTCAATGTTAATTCAACAAATAAGCATTTAACATTTTAATAATTTAACACTTCAACATACTACTTAAATCCCTAACTTTGCCTTTGCAAAAATCGTTTATTAATGTCGCAACAAAAGAAACAATTTCTTAAGGATACTGCAAAAATTGCATTTGACGAGAATCATCGTAAAATTATTGATTTCAATATTTCACGCTATGATACTGCAGTGGCAAAGGGTAAAACACAGTACTTAAACTTGGATCTTGCCAAGGAAAGAGCTGCACGGATAAAGCGTAATGTTGTAAATAATTTGGAGTCATACCTTAAGGAGTTTGAGACAAACTTTAGTAATAATGGAGGTGAACTTATTTGGGCTAATGACGATAAAGAAGCAATAAATGCTGTACTTGATATTGCAAAGATTCATGGTGTTAAAAAGCTTGTGAAATCTAAGTCAATGGTGACTGAAGAAATTGAGCTAAACAAGCATCTTGAAGCTTCAGGAATTGAAGCCCTTGAAACCGATTTGGGTGAATATATTGTTCAGATTGCAGGAGAAAGACCATATCATATAGTTACTCCTGCAATGCATAAGAGTAAGGAAGATATTGCAGAACTATATCACGAGAAATTTGATACTCCAAAGGATATGACTCCTGAAGAGTTAACTCATTATACTCGTATTAAGCTTCGTCAAAAATTTACCCATGCTGATATGGGAATTACCGGAGGTAATTTTCTTGTGGCGGATGTTGGAGGAATTGCATTAACTGAGAATGAAGGTAATAGTGTACTGAGTATGTCAATGCCTAAAATTCATGTAGCGATAGTTGGTGTTGAAAAAATATTACCATCAATTAATGATTTAGATTTATTTTGGCCACTTCTGTCTACTCATGGTACTGGTCAGAAAGTAACAGTTTATAATTCTGTGATTACAGGGCCGAGAAGGGCTGGAGAAACAGATGGCCCAGATAAAATGTATCTAATTCTGTTAGATAATGGTAGAACAAATCTACTTGCAAAAGAGCATCAGAAATTAGCTTTAAGTTGCATTCGTTGTGGTGCCTGTTTGAATGTTTGTCCTGTATACAAAACAATTGGTGGTCACGCCTATGAAACTACCTATAGCGGTCCAATAGGAGCTGTAATTACTCCTCATATGAAAGGAATGGATGAGTATAATCATTTGAGTTTTGCGTCAACTCTTTGTGGTAGATGTACAGTGGAATGTCCAGTAAAAATTCCTTTACATGAACTATTGCTTTACAATAGACGCGATGCTGTAAAAGAAGGTAATACAGAGAAGAGTTTCGATAAAATAATGGCTGCATATAAAATGGTCATGAAAAAACGTTGGATGATAGAAACATTTTCTCCAACAATGAAAAATATAGGAGTTGGCATAATCTTTAAGAAGTCGTGGGGAACAAAACGCAAATTGCCAAAGTTTAAAGAATCCTTTAACCAAAGGTGGAAAAAAGACCACAATTTTTAATATTTAGCTGCAACTTTTTATGCTTTGAAGCGTCTGTATATCGTCTATATATCACGGATTAACTTTGTTATGTTAAATATTTGTTAAATGGGTTAACTTTGTTTTGGCATAAACTTTGTAAAACTCGTACCCTGTTATCACCATAACATAATATTATTAGATTGCACTCGTTCATCATTAAATCACATATATAAATTGCACACAATACAAATAAATCCTAATGAAAAAAGTACTATTCAGCATTTTTGCATTGCTCATTAGTTTTAGTTTATTCTCTCAGGATAAGAAATTAACTATTTCTGGTTATATTAAAGAGAAGAGTTCTAGTGAGTTGTTAATAGGAGTTAATATTTATTTAGAAGGTACTCAAACAGGAACCGTCAGTAATTCTTATGGTTTCTACTCTCTTACCATTCCCAAACAAAAAGCTACTTTAGTGTATTCTTTTGTTGGATATAAGCCTTTTAAGATTCCTCTTAATTTTAAAAATGATACAGTTATCAATGTTTTTCTTGATCCAAACATTGAACTTTCGGAAGTGGAAATATATGCCGAGCGAGATAAAATAAGTGATAAAGTAGAGATGAGTGTTGTTAGTATTCCTATAGAACAAATTAGACAAATACCAGCTTTATTAGGAGAGAAAGATGTTTTTAAAGTACTTCAACTAATGCCAGGTATACGTTCTGGAAGTGAAGCTAGTTCAGGGCTTTATGTTAGAGGAGGAGGGCCAGATCAAAATCTTACTATCCTAGACGAAGCACCAGTATATAACGCAATGCATCTATTTGGGTTCTTTTCAGTATTTAATGGTGATGCCATTAAAAGTATTGAGATGTTTAAAGGAGGTTTTCCTGCTCGTTATGGTGGTAGATTATCCTCTGTAATTGATATGACTTTGAAAGATGGTAATAAGCAAGAGTTTGGTGGTGAAGGAAGTATAGGTATTTTATCTTCTAGATTATTGTTTGAGGGTCCAATCGTAAAGAATAAATCATCATTTATGGTATCAGGAAGAAGAACATATTTGGATATTTTAACAAGGCCTTTTATGAATTTAGAAGATGGAACCGCAGGCTATTATTTCTACGATTTTAATGCTAAAGTTAATTATGAAATAAGTGATAAAGATAAGATATATTTAAGTGGCTACTTTGGAAGAGATAAACTTAGTGGAGGTTATGATGATAGTTATGGTAGTGAACAATATAAACTCTTCTGGGAGAATACAACTTCAACTCTAAGGTGGAATCATCAATTCTCAAATAAGTTGTTTAGTAATACTTCCTTGATATTTAGTAATTATCAGTTTGTAATTGATGTTGAAGAGAAATATCAATCAGATTATTTTCAGTTAAACTATAAATCAGGAATTAGAGATCTTGGAGTAAAAACAGATTTCTCATGGATTCCTTCTCCTGACCACTATATTCGTACAGGCTTTGCAATTACAAATCATCTTTTTACTCCTAGCGCAGTAGTAATAGAATCGACTTCGCAAGAGTTAGAAAAGAATGTACAAAAGCTTAATTCTTTGGAAACGGCAGTGTATTTTGAAGATGAATGGAGAATTCTACCTCAATTAAAAATGAATGCTGGACTTAGATTTAGTAATTTCAATCATAAAGCTAAATCATATTTTGGTCTTGAGCCTCGATTATTATTAAGTTATATGTTTACCGATATGTTTTCAATAAAAGCAAGTTATGCCGAGATGAATCAATATGTGCACTTACTTACTTCATCAGGAGTTGGCTTGCCCACAGACTTATGGGTTCCAGCTACTGATATTATTGGCCCACAACATTCTCGTCAATTGGCATTGGGTTTAGCTCATGATTTTGAAGATCCATCATTTACAATTTCTCTTGAAGGCTATTATAAAACTATGACTCATATTATTTCTTATAAAGAGGGCTCAAGCTTTTTAATGATAGAAGACCCAGAAGGAAATACAGGTGATTTTCATTATGAAGACGCTGTAACAACAGGAGATGGATATTCAACAGGCCTAGAGTTTCTTTTGCAACGTAAATTTGGAAAACTCACAGGATGGATTGGTTATACACTTTCATTAACAAAATATAAATTTGCTGAACTGAATAATGGAAATGAATTTTTTCCTCGTCACGATAGGCGCCATGATGTTTCGGTTGTTGCAATATATAAGGTAAGTAAAACAATAACATTAAGTGCAACTTGGGTTTATGGTACAGGTGATGCAATTACTCTTGCTCAAAGTAGTTATAATGCTTTTACTCACAATCCATTATCATCAAGTAGTAATGTGGTTGATAAATACAAGTATTTTAATTCTAGATATGCAAATTATTATGGTGAGAAAAATTCATTTAGAATGGAAGCATACCATAGATTAGATATTGGTGCTCAGTTTACTAAGAAACTAAAGTGGGGTGGGGAAAGAACAATAGAAGTTTCTTTTTATAATGCCTATAATCACTATAATCCATTCTTTTATTATACAGGCTATGATCATAGGACGGAACAAAATGTACTTAAACAGTTTACTTTATTTCCAATATTACCTAGTGTAGCTTATTATTTAAAATTCTAATATTATGACTATTATGAAATATATATCAATATTATTTTTATCAATAATTATATTTTCTTCTTGCGAGAAAACTTCAAATATTGAAATTCCAAATCAAGATCCTGAATTAGTGGTTGCCGGCTTCATTGCCCCTAATGAAGATACATTAAGGCTTAAACTTACATGGACAGTTCCTATATATAATCACACATACAATGAAGATTATGAACCAAATGAAGAAAATGCAGAGGTGTCATTTTTATATGGAGGGAATACTATTAATCTTCAATATAATGATAATTGTGATTGCTATATTACAACTAATAATCCCTTTAAAGTAGGTGATGAAGTTAGTTTAAGTATTAAGTATAAAGATCATGCAGAGCTTTCTTCTAAAACTATTATCCCTAAAGAGCCTGAGTTTAGTATTAAGTTTCTAGGTATTAAATCCATTGATTATGGAGATTATTCAGATTCCTATGCAGAGTTTAATTTTACTTGCCTTTCTGATGAACCTGTTAGTTATTTCCGAATTAAGTTAGAATCTTATTCTCATCAAGGGAATTATGTTGTTAGAGAAGAAATGTATATGTATGATTATGAATATGTGAAAATGGAGCCAAATACTTCTATTACGTTAAAACCCTATTATAATGAATATAATACTCTTGATTCTATGAGATATTATATTATTAATTGTAGTGAAGACTATTATAAGTACCATACTTCCGTTAGGAATTACCAAGGAGATGATTTCTTTGTAGAGCCAAGCATTATCTTTGATAATATTGATAATGGTTTAGGCAATTTTAGTGCTTATTATATGGTTAGTGATACTTTGCTTTAATTAGATAGGGAGCGAAAATTAAAGTTAGAAGTTATAGCTTTTAGTTAGAAATTGTAAATCTTGTAATGAGAATGCTTAATGATTTCTAAACTCATATAGCTTCTTTCTATGCCTTTAGACTTATAGTATTACAAGCTTTTTACCAACTATTTTTGACCACATTACTATTATTATAATCATAATATAGATTAAGTTCATTAATCTTTAAAATCCAAAAGCCCCAAGCAGAAAATAATCAGCTTGGGGCTTTTATTAATTAAGTATAAAAATTACTTATTCACTAACAATCATTTTATGAGTAATTCTTTTCCCATCAAACTCAAGAGTATAATAATACACACCATTAGCAAGCAAGCTAGCATCAATAGTTAAAGCGTTATTGCCAG
>Ga0256827_10001144_pt1 | contig 16832 bp, 19 predicted proteins | sample CV84metaG_FD_185977 | JGI IMG/M metagenome (GOLD analysis project Ga0256827, IMG submission 185977) | Hydrothermal vent microbial communities from East Pacific Rise, Pacific Ocean - CV84 | ecosystem: Environmental > Aquatic > Marine > Hydrothermal vents | place: Pacific Ocean: East Pacific Rise... | reverse complement strand
CTTTTCGGGAGTTAAGTGCAATTGCTACTTGACTTGCAACCAAATCTGCATTGATATTAAATCCAGGATGTCCAACTCTTGGAGCAGAAGCAATAGGTGCAATAACAGGTACAAAACCATCATCTATTATATTAGAAACTATTTTGGGATTGACATTTTTAATAATACCTGTGTATCCAAATTTTTCAAAATCTTTTGGAATTGCCTCTAAAAAATTGGCATCCTTACCTGAAAGACCTATTGCATGACCACCTTGATTATTAAGCAGTGAAACTATCTCTTTATTTATCTCTCCGCTCAGAACCATCTCTGCCACACGCATAACCTCTTTAGTAGTGACCCTTTGACCATCAATAAATTTGGTATCTACTCCAAGATTATTTAATAGCTCTGTAATACTCTTTCCACCACCATGAACAATAATTGGTTTTAATCCTACAGTGTGAAGTAGAACAATATCCTGTGCAAACTGCTGTTTTAACCTCTCGGATGTCTGTGCCGAACCACCATACTTAATAACAATCTTCTCATCTCTGAACTTTGTAATATATGGTAATGCATCTAACAGTGTTTTAACAATATCAATTTTACTTTTCATCCCACCACTCTCCAATATAGGTATCTATTTTTTCAAAAATCTCATTTTTAATCTGTAATTCTAACTGCATAACCGAAAGGGGTAACTGAAATTCTTTCATTTTAACCTTATCTTTTTCTGTAACTAAAAGAGAAGTAGCACCAAAAGCCAACATCTTCTCTTTTAAGAGTTTCTCATTAAAATAAGCATGATCTTCTAAAAAATACTCTCCTACTATATTTTGTGGTAAAAAAGGTTTTAATCTCTTAGGATTAGATATAGCTGTAACCAAAAACATTTTTGAAGTTTTATTATGAATAGTAACAACTCTCTTAAAATCAGAATTTTCATAAACATTTAAATCTGAAAAAATTTTAGAGAAATAAAATTCACGAAAAGGACCAGATGGAAAAGTCATATAATTTTTAATAATTTCAGGAAAAAGAAGAATTTCAAATTTTTTAATATTAACACGATTAAAACCATCATCTAAAATAATAACTTTAGCACCTCTATCTAGAGCTAACTCTATAGCCACTTCACGGCTTTCACTAACAATAACAGAAGCATTTTTTAAAGATATTGCCATAAGCATTGCCTCATCTCCAGAATTAAAAACATCTGTTAAAATTTTACCATTATCACTTACTTCTACTAAACCTTGACTCTGACGACCATAACCACGAGAGATAATATAAACATTATCATATCTAGAAGCTAGTGATATAACAAAAGGGGTCTTTCCACTTCCACCTACTGTCAAATTACCTATACTAATAATTGGTAAATGGTAATTTTTTTTTATACTAAAAAGTCTTCTAATTAACATTAGTATGGCATAAAAAAGAGATAAAGGAGAAAGAATAAGAATAAAAACCCAATCTAAAGCATTAGGTTTAAAGAAAAGTCTCTCAAAAAAAGAGACAATTTTTTTACTACTATACATTAAATATGTGCAGCAGCTACTTTTTTAACAGCATCACAAACAGCAATGACTTCTTTATCTGTTAAAGAAGGATAGATTGGCAATGACATAACACGTTGAAAACAACCTAATGCTACAGAGTAGTCAAATACCTTCATTGAATATTTCTGTTTATAATATTCTGTTAAATGAAGAGGCATATAGTGTACAGAAATTGATACACCCTCTTTTTTTAACTCATTAACAAAGTGATCACGGTTTTTATCAATCTCTACAATATATTGACTAACAATATCACCATCTACTAATTTTGGTAATTTTACATGATGTACATCTGCAAGAAGTTCATTGTATTTTGAAGCAATCTCTTGTCTTCGCTTAATCTTTTTTTGCAATGCTTCAAAATCAGCCAAACAGTATGCTGCCTCAAGCTGTCCTAAATCATATTTCCATCCAATGTCAACCACATCATAAATATAGTTTACATTCCCAAACTCATCACATATTCTACCTTTCATACCATGAAAACCTAAAAGCTGTGCTCGTTCATATATTTTTTTATCATTAGTAACCAACATACCTGCATTAACCAATGAGTTACATAAGTGTGGAGCAAAAGAAAAGATAGTAATATCTGCACCACTGTTACCAATGAACTTACCATCATATTTTGCACCCATTGCATTAGAGGCATCCTCAATTACTTTAACCTTATACTCTTTTGCTAAAGCATAAACTTTTTCTAAATCAAGAATACTTCCTGCCATGTGATTAATAATAATGGCTTTTAATTTTTTACTTTGATTCTTTTTTAAAGAAGTTTCTAATCTATTTAAGTCGATATTATAATTTCTACTCTCAATATCTACAAAAATTGGTTCAGCATCAAAATGCCTAACAGCTTGAGGAACAGAAGGAAAAACATTAATACTACAGATAACCTTATCTCCCCGTTTAAAATCTAATGCACACATAGCTAAATGTAATGCCGATGTACCATTAGTGGTTGCAATTGCATGCTCACAACCTATAAACTCTCTAAATGAGTTCTCTAACTTCTCAACTTTTTGATTATCAGAAAATGTTAGAACTTCATCTATATATTGCTTGGTATTATCTTGAATCGATGGTTTAAAAAACTCTATTTTATTTTGCATATTATTTCACTTTATTTATTTTTTATCCAATGTTTAGTATACTATATTTTAATTAAATTTCATGTTAATAAAAATTAATTTTAATATTTTTTGTTATTATCTATTCAAATACACTCTACATCCCCTAATTTCTTTAATTCTCTACAAGAAAATCCAGCCTCTATACGTGCATTTACATTAACATGTGGACGATTTTTACTTAAAAGTTTATATTTATCCAATATCTTAAAATAGACATTGTAATCTAAATCTTTCTCATCACAAAGATATTTAAACCATTTATCACCTTTTTGAACATGAACAATCTCTTCTTTATAAATAATATTGAGTGCATCAATTAATCGTTTAACCATAGGTAATTTACGTTTATTATCCAATTTTTTAATAATTTGAGGATTAACATCTAGTCCACTAGCCTCATAATAACGAGGAATAATTGCCATTCTATCTAAACTATTTTCTGCTGTATGAACAGAAACATCAAAAAGCCCACAATGAACAGGAAAATCTCCATAAGAAAATCCCAACTCAACCAATAATTCATTAAGCATCTTATAGTGTCGTATCTCATCTTTAGCAACTTCTAACCAATCCAATTTATAAGCTTGAGGCATTTCAGGAAATCTATAAACAGCATCAAGAGCTAAATCAATGGCAGAGTACTCGATATGAGCAATAGCATGTATTAATACAGCTAATCCCTCTTTTGTATCAAAATCTTTTCTAGTTTTAAGAGCCTTTGGCTCTACAATTTGACATCTATTATAATAAGAAGGCTTATCAAAGATAACTGGCGAAAATCCATTAGAGGATATAAATCTATTTTGGCTACAATACTCAAAACATTGTTGTGTGAGTTTTTCTTTTGTCTCGATACAATCACTTGTAATCGCTTCTTCTAAAACTTTATATACATTCATAACAACATTATACCAAATAGAATAGGAAATCTAAAGTATATGGAAATTAAAATTCAACCAATGGGTATGACCCAAACCAACTGTTATATTGTAACAATAGATAAAAAAGATTTAATTATTGATCCAGGAATAGATGCAACATCATGGGTACTTAATAATACAACAAATCCTGTTGCTATTTTAAATACACATGGTCACTATGACCATGTTTGGTCAAATGCAGAATTGAAGAAAAAACTGAATATTCCTATCTATATTCATAAAAATGATGCTTTTATGTTAGAAAAATGTGTTCTTGGACAAAATCCACCTAAAAGCAAAGCTGATATATTAATAGAGAATGATGAGCTTTTAGATATTGAAGGTATAAAAGTTCAATATCGTAAATTTGCAGGGCATACTCCAGGAAACTCAATTATAGAGATAGAAGATGTATGGTTTTCTGGTGATTTTTTATTTCAACAATCCATAGGGCGTTGGGATTTTCCATTTTCATCAGGTGAAGAGATGGCTAAAAGTTTAGAAAAAGCAATGAAAATTAGAGAAGATTTTACAGTATATCCAGGACATGGAATGAGTACAACGCTAAAACAGGAGCAGAGGGGAATGCCAATGTGGCTAAATTATGTAAAGAATAACTTATAAATGTAGAGACAGAGACAAGGCATGCCTTGCCTCTCTACTACTTCTCATAAGAGAACTTATAGCCTCTTCTTCTAACAGTATGAATAACCTGAAATCCTAAAATACTCTTTAATCTTTTTCTAATTTGATTAATAGCAACTTCAACAGTATTATCACTAACATACTCTGGTTCTTCCCAAAGAGCATTAATTATCTCATCTTTAGAAAAAACTCTCTCTTCTCTTAATGCCAAATATGCCAAGATATCAAATGTTTTTCCATTTAACGATACTATTTTATCATCATACTCTATCTTTTTATTGGCAATATCTATTACTAACTTTCCGACATCAATCTGTGTTCCAAAAAGTTTTCTCATATTAGAGAGTACTCTTACAGCTATAAGCTCTGCTGAATCGATATGATTAATGAGTACATCATCAACACCTAAAGAAAAAAGAGGAATTTGATTCTCTATATCATCGGTTAAAACAATAATTTTTGTCTCTCTTTTTTTCTTCTTTACTTCATTACTATACTTTTCCAAGGTATAGCGTTCTCCTTCATCTACGATGATGATAAGCTCATAATGTCTAAAGTCTGTAAAGTTTGTTGCGTCATATAAATCTCTTGCACTATCGACAATGCAAATAAAATACTTTGCAAGTTCACTCTCTAACTCTTTTATGAACTCATCGTCAAAACCAATGGTTAATATTCTCATTATTATCCTAATCTCTATATATTCAAAAGTTATATCAAAATAATACTTATTTAAAAATAAGATAATTTTTTAATTTTTTTTAATTATATTTTTTTAAGTAACTCGAAGTAACTTATATTACTTTAATTATACCTTATTTTTTACTCATTTGAAAATAAATTTACCATTTAGTCTATTTTCTTTAGTTTTTTAGCCTTTATATATACCCTTTTAGGTGCTGGATACCCCTCTACCGTTTTATTTTGGTCATTTTTATCTAAAAAATCATCTAATGACTGTGTATTAATCCACTCTGTTTTACGCTGTTCTTCAGACTCTGTTTTCACCATAGCTAAAACTTCTATCTCATTAAACCCTGCTCTATAACACCAATTTTTCAATGCCGATACAGTAGGAATAAAGTAGATATTCCTCATTTTAGAGTAGCGATCTCTGGGTGTTAAACAGACATCCTCTTCTCCATCAATCATAAATGTATCTAAAATTAACTCTCCCCCCTCGTTCAAGCCTTTAAAAAGAGACTTTAACATTCCAATAGGATCTGCTCTATGATAAAGAACACCTAAACAGAATAGAGTATCAAATTTATGTTCATAAAACTCAACATGTTCTACTCCTAAAAGCTCATAGGTGATATTACTCTGAATAAAGTGGTCTAAAAATTTAAATTGACAATAAGTTACAGCGGAAGGATCAAAACCAATTAACCTTTTTGGTTTATCTTCTAACATTTTAAAAAGATAATAACCGTTATTGCAACCAATATCACCTACTATTTTACCTTTTAAATTAAAATGTGGACGCAATAAGTCATACTTTAAATTACTTTTCCATTCACTATCAATAAATGTTTCTGAAATTTGAAAAGGACCTTTTCTCCAAGGGTGCATAAGTTTAGCACTCTTATAAATATGTCGCTCTTCTTCTTTAGTTAAACCATCAGTTAAAATTTCAACTGTATCACCAAGTTTAATTTCTATATTATGGGGTATAGGAAGAGCTAAAATAGCCTCCCAGTAGGGTTTTATATTTTTCCACTCAAGAGCCTTTAAACGCTCTTGACGCAACTTATTAAGATCAATTTTCTGCATTACTACTTAACAATAGCCTTTAAAATCTTCTGCTCTTTTACTGGTCTATCTGCTGTAGCTGTTGTTGTATTTTCTATTTTTCGTACACTCTCTTGACCAGATACAACCTCTCCAAAAATAGTATAACCTCCATTTAAAAATGGTGTCGCTTTCGTAGTAATAAAGAATTGACTACCATTAGTATTTGGTCCATGATTTGCCATTGCTAAAAGAAATGGTCTATCAAATACTACATTAGATGCATGCTCATTAACAAACTCTTTCTTCCAAATAGACTCTCCACCTCTACCTGTTCCTGTTGGATCTCCACCTTGAATCATAAAGTCTTTAATAACCCTATGAAAAATCAACCCATCATAATAACCATCTTTTGCATGAGTAACAAAGTTTTCTACAGCCAAAGGAGCTACTTTAGGAAACATTTTCAGTGTGATATCTCCTTGATTGGTTTTTAATACAACCAACATCTCTGTTTTTTTATCATCACTAACACTCTTCTTTGTAGAATTACTCTCTATTGTTACATTTGCATCTTTTGCATTACATCCAGTTATTGCCATAAACAAAATTAGGAAAAATGTTAATAACCCTTTTTTTATCATATATCTGCCTCACATTTATCAATATTTAATTCATTAAGAAGTTTTGTAAAAAAACCTCCACCTATTCTATGTATATCATCATGAAATTCTATATAAATTCCATGTAAATCTGGTCTATCATTTGAAATCTTTTCAAAAATAAAAGGAGTCATTCCTGTCTCCATTTTTACTTTATCAATAGCACTTTTAACCTCATCACATAAGTTTTTACTATCTTCAAAAATAAGACTTAATGTTTCATAACGTTCTTCCATTCGCATGTGAGCTTTAATATCTCCACAACTAGCCATTGTTCTACCTTGCATATTGAATTTCTCTTTTTTCACGAATCACATTAACCTTGATTTCGCCAGGATATTGTACCTTATTCTCTATCTCTTTTGCAATCTCTTTGGATAATAAATAGACATGAGCATCATCAATTTTACCAGCATCAACTAAAACACGAATCTCTCTACCAGCATTAATTGCAAAAGCATCAATTACACCCTTTTTAGAGAGAGCAATTGCTTCTATATCTTTTACCCGTTTAACAAAGCTTTCAAGAACTTCTCGCCTTGCTCCTGGTCGTGTGGCACTCAATACATCTGCAGCACAAACAGCCGCACTCTCAACACCATCAGGCTCTTCATGTCCATGATGTGCATAGATTGCATTAATAACAGTAGGGTGTTCATCATAACGTTTACATATCTCTACACCCAAGTCAACATGATTTCCTCCATGCTCTTGTGTTAAAGCTTTACCAATATCATGAAGCAGTCCTGCTCTCAAGGCAAGCTTCTCATCTCCACCCATCTCGACAGCCATAACAGCAGCCAATTTAGCCACTTCTAAAGTATGAGCCAAGGCATTTTGTCCATAACTTGCACGATACTTCATTCTTCCAAGAAGTTTCATCAGCTCTTCATGCATTGGTAAAAGACCAAGTTCAATAACAATATTCTCACCATCTTCTAAAATTTTCTGTTCGAACTCCTCTTTTACTTTACTATGTACTTGTTCAATTCTTCCTGGGTGAATGCGTCCATCTTTAATTAAAAGTTCAATTGTTCTTGTTGCAATAGCACGTCTATAGAGATTAAAGTTAGAGACAATAATAACACCAGGGGTTTCATCAATAATAATATCAACACCAAGAAGTTGTTCAAGACTTTTAATATTACGACCCTCTTTTCCAATAATACGACCTTTATGTTCATCGCTTGGTAGGTTAACAATATTAATGAGTCGCTCTCCTGCAAACTCTCCTGCATAACGTGTAACAGCTTGTGAAAGAATATAATTTGCTCTCTTTTTAGACTCTTGTTCTGCTATCTTCTCTTGCTTTCTAACACTAAGTGCCAACTCTAACTTAGACTCTTCAGCAACTTGCTCAAAAAGATGCTTCTTTGCCTCCTCTTTTGTTAAACCAGCACTTTTAGAAAGTAGTGTAATAAGAGAGTCTATCTCTACTCTTTTTTCATCTTCTAAAATCTCTAAATAACTCTCTTTTTTCTCTATATTCTTTTTACTTTTAAACAGCTCTTTCTCTTTTTTACGCAAAGCTTTACGCTCTAAATCTAACTCTGTTGTCTGCTTAGTAACTTCTAAAACTTTATCTTGAAATTTTTTATCCAAAAGAATCTCTTCTTCTTTAATTTTCACTTGTGCTTCATGTAAAATATGTTCTGCTTCATACTCTATTGCTGATGCTTTTGCTTTTGCTTCAGCTTCTAAATGTTTAAACTGTTTCTGATTCTCATTACGCATAAAGATATAGGTAATCCCTATACCTAAAAGCATAAAAATAATATATATTGATATATCTTCTATCATATTCTCTCCTATTTAAGGAGCCTAAATCCTCATTTTTTGATTTAAAAAACTATTTTTAGGTGTAAAGTACCCATGACCCTTAACATCATGACTCTCTGTGATAATTTCAGAACTAATACAATATTCTCGTCCAACAAATATGATTTCTTTAATCTTTTTACCATTTTTTTCAAAGAATCTATCGTAAAATCCTTTTCCAAATCCTATGCGTCGTAATGTGCTATCTGTCCCCAATACAGGGACTATTGCTAAATCTATTTTTTTAATATATTTATTTGAATTATTGGGTTCTTTTACACCGAATTTTTTTATTTTTAAAGGCAATCTATATTTTACCAAGCTAAAGCTTTTACCTTCCATAAATGGAACTAAAACTACCTTCTTCTCTTTTCGTAACTTAGTTATTAAACTAAATATATTAACTTCCGTTTTCAAAGGAATATAAAGCATTATAACCTTTGAAGCCCGATTTTTAATTAGTAACGAGAGCTGTTTCTCTACTACTTTATCCAATTTATAACGATTATTTTTTTTTTGTTTTTTAAGTTTTTCTAAACATCTCTTTCTAAAAGTTTTTTTATCCATCACCTGCTACTTTATATTTTTTTGATATAATCACTAAAAATTACTTAATAAAAGACCATATTTAACAATGAGACATAAATTTTATCTATTTCTAATACTAACCGTTCTATTTACTGCATGTAATGATGAATCTACAACTAAAAAAGAGAATCTAACAACAATCCCAAAAGAGATTATCTCTGAAATAAATAATTCAAAAAAAAGAACAACGGTTGTAAAAAAAATTCCACCAATAGAGTATACTTTTAAATTTGAAGATTTACAAAAACAGACATCAATAATTAAAATGAAAAATGATATTTATAGTTTTAGTAATATTAAACAACCTATAGTTATGGTCACCCTCTTCTCAACATGGTGTCCACCTTGTCGTGGTCAAATTCCACACTTAACAAATCTTCAAAAAAAATTTAAAGAGAACCTATTTATTTTGGGTGCATTAGTGTATGATGATATAGAAGAAAAAACATTAAAAAAATTTATTATTTCAGAAAAAGCACTCTTTTTCATCTCTATAAACCAAGAAGAGAATCTAAAATTTGCGAATATGATTACACCCAAACTACGGTTAAAAAAAGATTTTCCTATGCCTCTTATGATTCTATTCTTTAACGGTAAATATTTTACCCACTATGAGGGTAGCATGCCTGAAGAGATGATAGAGAGCGATATAGAGCAACTATTAATTAAGATAAAAAAAGGTCAATAACAGAATGTTTAACATACTAAAAAGAGTTTTTGGTAAAACGAATGATGCTATTAAAGAGGTAGCACCCAAAAAGAAAAAAAAGATAACCCATGAAGAGTTTGAAGATATTCTCTTGGAAGCAGATGTCAACTATGAGTTGGTTGAAAAGTTCTTAGAAGATATGCCAGCCAACATTGATAGAGGAAATGCCTACAATGCACTCATATCTGTTTTCCAATATAAAGCAGACTGGAAAACAGAAACAGATGCTAACCCATTTGTAGATATGATTATTGGTGTCAATGGAGCTGGAAAAACAACCACTATTGCAAAGTTAGCACGAATGCAACAGAAAAATGGTCGTTCTGTAGTACTAGGTGCAGCAGATACATTTAGAGCTGCAGCCATAGAGCAACTAACACGTTGGGCAGATAAGCTTAATGTTCCTATTATCTCTACTCAACAAGGACATGATCCATCAGCTGTAGTATATGATACTATCTCATCAGCATTGGCAAAGAAGACAGACCATGTTCTAATTGATACAGCAGGAAGACTACACACCCAAACAAACTTAGGTGAAGAGCTTAAAAAAATGGTTAGAATTGCGAATAAAGCTCTGCCTAATGCACCACATCGGAAAATGCTTATTTTAGATGGAACACAAGGAAGTTCTAGTATTAATCAAGCAAAAGTCTTTAACGAACTTATAGGTATAGATGGTATAATTATCACAAAACTAGATGGAACGGCTAAAGGTGGTTCAGTCCTCTCAATAGCAGATGAACTACAGATGCCAATCTATTATATAGGAACAGGGGAACAACCTGATGACCTCATTACTTTTAAAGCCAATGATTACGTTAATACGATTTTGGATGAAATCTTTATATAAACCTATTATATATATTGGACTACTCCTACTTATTTCTCTCTCTCTGCTTCTTCTGCAAGAGAGAAAAGTGTTTGATATTAGAACACTCACACAGACAGACCCCATCCCTCATACAAAAGATCTTATAAAACATGAAAAATATGCCCAAGCAGATGAGTACCTTAGTTACTTTATAAGCTATCCCTATGTCAAGAAAAACCCTGAAAGTAAAAAATTGCTTCAAGAGATTCAAGAGAAACGGAACAGCTATGAGTATCAAGGAGAGAAGTTAATAGAGGGTCTATTAAAGGGAAAATCTGATGAAGATATAGGAAAAGCCTCTGCTATTGCCTCTGATTTTTTAGTTATTGGTGATATTCGTGATTTATCAATAGAGGGTTCAAACTACTACAATGATAAAAAGGTAGATAAAGTTGTAGTAGCACTCTCATCTCTTGGTCTTATTGCTACTGTTTCAACAGTCTATACATTGGGGGCAACTGCCCCTATAAAAACTTCTATCTCTGTTTTAAAGTATGCTAAACGAGCAAATAAACTTCCAAAATGGTTAAGTAATACATTAATAGAACAGGCAAAAATAGCCAAAAAAAGCTACTCTATTAAAAATATAGAAAAACTTTTAACACCAATACATACACTATATAAAAAAGTTGGTTTAAATCAAACCTTAGATCTATTACAGAATACAAAGAGTTTTAAAGAGTTGAAACATCTTACTAACTTTAGTTCTAGATTTAATACAAAAAGTCCTATTTTACTTAAAATTGCTAACGGTAAAGCTCTCTTTTTTAGCAAAAAACTATCTAATGCCTCAAATAAGAATATTCTTTATGCATCAACTTATGGAGAAGATGGATTAAAAGCAATGAGTAAAATGGGAGAGGGTAAATTTATGTTGCGTATGGGGAATCGAGCTAATCTACTAAAAACTAGTTATAAGGGTAATTTAAACTCTCTTTTTAACTATCTACTAAAACATCTTCCTACATGGCTTCTTTTTACAGTTAGCTTTTTAGGACTATTTTACTTTTTAAAAGAGTTTTATCTTATAATTAAACGCTTATAGGGTGCAATTTATTGCACCACATTTTTATTTATCTTTTTTAGGTAAAAATTTACCACAACCTTTTGCTTCTGTTCCACCAAAACTTGCAACTTCTCTTGCTGTTCCATTTTCAAAAATTACTGTTCTTTGACAATTTGGTGCTTCTACACACTTCTCATTACTACATCCAACATCTTCTGGGACTCGTGCCATTTTTTAATTCCTTGTTGTTATTTTATTTTCGAATAGTAGCAGATTTCTTCTTTAATAAAGAAGAAATCTTAGCCTGGATCTTTAACCAAAGTTTATGCTCTATAGCAGGAAAACCTGCATAAGTTTTTCCACCTACCAAAGATTTGGTTACTCCACCTTTTCCTGCAATAGTTACAAAATCACCAATATGTAAATGCCCTGCACTTCCACTCTGTCCACCCATTACAAGATTTCTACCAGTTGTGGTCGAACCAGCCAAACCAACTTGTGAAGCCATAAGTGAATGTTCACCTACATCACAGTTGTGAGCTATTTGAATAAGATTATCAAGCTTTGTACCCTTACGAACATAAGTTGTACCAAAAACAGCTCTATCTACTACACAGTTTGCACCTATCTCAACATCATCTTCTATTACAGCATTACCATTTTGATAAATTTTAACATGCTCTCCTGTTTTAGTATGTGCAAATCCATACCCATCAGAACCAATTACTGTTCCTGAATGAATAATACAATTAGAACCAATTTTAGAGTGATGATAAACTGTTACATTAGGATATATGAGCGTATTTGAGCCAATAGTTACACTATCTCCAATATAAGCTCCTGCCATAACAGTTACATTATCTCCAAGAGTAACATCTTTTCCAAATCGTACACGCTTATCTATATCACACCCTTCTCCCATTGAGGGATGCCCACCTTTTGTCTCTATCTTATGAGCAAAAAATTTTGAAATTAGTGCTAGTTTAAGATAAGCCTCATCTGTTACCAATGCAATAGTTGAGCTTGGCAATAAATCTGCATACTCTTTGGCAATTAAAACTGCTCCTGCTTTTGTAGTAGGTAGTTGATTTATATATTTTTTGTCATTAAAAAAAGAGATCTGAGAAGGGGAAGCTTGAGTTAGGGTATGAAGTCCTGTTATATCTATATCTTTGCCTAAAAGTTCAAGATTTATCTCTTGACATATTTGAGTTAATTTCATATTGAATTCTTTTTAATATTTAAATGTTTTCTTGTTCCCACGCTAAGTGTGGGAACGAGTTAGAACTGTAGGGTTGGCTTTAACCGACCATCTATCTATCGCTCTATTGCAACAACTCCACCACGTACAATCTCTATTGGATTATAACGTCTAGTTGCTTCTATAAAATGTTTTACTCGACAAGGTTCATCGGCAACCATACCAATAATCATAGTTTCACCAACATTAACAATGCCACCATTATATGCACCACAAAGCACTTGAATATCTGCCAAGTTCTGTTCAATAGGAAACTTAATAAGAACCATCTCTTTCTCTACCATCTCATTATGCTCAATAACTTTATAAACAGGAACAAGTTTATGAAGCTGTTTTGTTATCTGTTCTAAAACACGTAGACTTCCCTCTGTTGCAATTGTAATATGAGAAAGATTTGATTCAGGAACAGGTGCTACAGTCAATGTCTCAATATTATAACCACGTCCTGCAAAAAGCCCTGAAATTCGTGATAGTACAGAACTCTCATTCTCTACTAATACAGAGATTACTCGTCTTACATTATTTGTATTAGACATTATTTCTCCTCCTTTTTTGGTAACATCATATTATATAATGCTCCAGCCGAAGGAACCATTGGTAGAACATTTTCAAATCGTGCAACTTGAACATTTACAAATGCTACCTTATCTTTTGCTATCGCATCTTTAATCGCTTCATCAAACTCTTCTTTAGTTGTTACGTCATAACCAATTCCATGACATGCTTCAGCCAACGCTTTATAGTTAGGTTGAAAACTTAAATCGGTTGAAGAGTAACGCTCTTCATAAAAGAAAGTTTGCCACTGTCGAACCATTCCCAAAAAGTGATTGTTCAAAATAACATTAATAACAGGAATTTTATACTCAGCCGCAGTCACTAACTCTTGAACATTCATCAGAATCGAACCATCCCCTGTAATATTAATAACTGTTTTATCTGGAAAAGCTTTTTTAACTCCCAAAGCAGCAGGAAAACCAAATCCCATTGTTCCTAATCCACCAGAGTTAATCCATTGACGTGGTCTATCAAATGGATAGTGTTGTGCTGTCCACATCTGATGTTGTCCAACATCAGATGTAATAATTGCTTGCTCTCCAACCAGTTCACCTAAACGCTCAATTGCCCATTGTGGTTTAATAACTTCGTCTGAATCAACATAAGATTGAGGATGAAGATTATCATAACGCTCTAAAACCTCTCTCCAATCAGCATAACGATCAGGATTAATTTTTCCTTCAAGTCCAGTAACAAACTTCTCTAAAACTCTCTTTACGTCTCCAACAATAGGATAATCAACATCTACAAGCTTACCAATATTAGCTGGATCAATATCAATATGAATAACATCTGCATACTTAGCAAACTCACTAAGCTTTCCTGTAACTCTATCATCAAATCTAGCACCCAAAGAGATAACCAAATCGGTCTCACTCATTGCCATATTAGATGAGTAGTTACCATGCATTCCAAGCATACCTTGAAGCAGTGGATTTTTTGCACCCATTACACCACGAGCCATAAGTGTCTCAACAGCAGGAATTTGACCCATATCTGCTAATTTACGAACCAAATCAGAAGCACCACTTAAAACAACACCTCCACCTATATATAAGAGTGGCTTTCTCGCTTTTAAAATTGCCTCAACAGCTTTATCAATTTGGCGATTATTCCCTTTATATGTAGGTTTATAACTTGGAATATTAACATCTTTAGGATAGACAAAATCTCCAAACTCAGCTGTAATATCTTTTGGTATATCAACCAATACAGGTCCTGGTCGTCCTGTTCTTGCAATATGAAAAGCCTCTTTCATAATACGAGGAAGATCAGAAAGTTCTCTTACCAGATAGTTATGCTTTGTACAAGGTCTTGAAATTCCAACGGCATCAATCTCTTGAAAACCATCTGTACCAATTAAAGATAGTGGTACTTGACCAGAGATAACAACCATAGGAATAGAGTCCATATAGGCAGTTGCTAAACCTGTTACAGCATTGGTAAAACCAGGTCCACTAGTTACCATTGCTACCCCCACTTTTCCTGTAGCTCTGGCATAACCATCCGCTGCATGAACAGAAGCTTGTTCGTGCCTATTTAAGATATGCTCAAAGCCATCTTGCTTATAAATTTCATCATATACGTTCATGATAGCTCCACCAGGGTAACCAAATACAGTTTTTACACCCTCGGCAATCAACGCCTCACAAACCATCTGTGCACCATTTATATTCATGAAATACACTCCAATCGTCTTATATTTTTAGGGCTGATTCTAGCCAAATTAATATAAGAAAGGTCTGAATTAAATAATCAGACCTTTTTTAGAAAATCAACACCTTTTTTAAAGATATTTTACCTCTTTTTAGGTAAACTCTTTTCCATGTTAAACATAGAAAATCTTACAAACCTTACTATTAACACAAAACTTTTAGAGGAGATTTCAAAAGTTTTATTAAAAGAGTTTCAATCACGAGAAATAGATCTTACTCTATGTGATAATAAAACCATTCAACAATATAACTATGAGTATAGAGGAAAAGATAAACCAACCGATGTATTAAGCTTTCCTATCGAAAATGATATGATTAGAGGTATGGATATAATGCCATTAGGTTCAATTGTTATATCTACTAATTTTGTCAAAGAGAGAGCTAAAGAGTTTAAACATACAGAAAATGATGAATTAAACCTACTTTTTATACATGGGATGCTTCATCTTTTGGGTTTTGATCATGAGACAGATAGTGGAGAAATGAGAAAGAGGGAGGCAGAGGTAATTAATCAGTTTCATCTTCCAAAAAGTTTAATTATAAGAACAGAGGAGAGTTAATGGATGTTGTTATATTTATATTAGCCATGGGTGGACTAATATTTGGTGCAGACTTTATTGTCGGTCAGAGTGAACGGATTGCACTACGTTTTAATATTTCAGAATTTATTATAGGTTCAACACTGGTGGCTTTGGGAACAAGCCTACCAGAGATGGCAGGTAGTATTGCAGCTAGCTTAAATAATAAACCTGAAATTGCTATTGCAAATGTAGTAGGAAGTAATATTATGAATATTACTCTTGTTTTGGCAGTTATTTTTATCGTTACAAAACGATTTACTCCTAAACGGGACTTTTTTGCTAAGGATAGTATTTGGGCATTAATGCCAATTTTAATGTTTTTATTAATGGCAATTGATGGTGTTATAGACCACTTTGATGCCACTTTACTAATAATTTTAATGATTGCATACCTACTCTTTTTAATAGAGGATTTAAAAGGGATAGGAACAGATACATTAGAAGAAGATGCAAAGAAAAAATTCTCGTGGTTTAGAAGTATTATTTTATTAATACTTGGTTTTATATTTGTTGTGGTAGGTGCTTATTTTGCTATTGATGCAGCAACAAATATTGCTAAAAGTTTTAAAGTTAGTGAATGGATTATTGGCGTTATACTACTTAGCTTTGGAACATCTCTTCCTGAATTAGTTGTATCTATATCGGCAGCATTAAAAGGGAAAGCAGAGATGGCAATTGGAAATATTATAGGTTCAAACCTTGCCAATACAACCATGGTTATTGGTTCCGCTGCATTGGTAGGAGATTTAACTATTGATTTAGAAAAATATGCTTTTGATTTAGCATTGATGACTACAGCAACTATTATGCTAGTATATATTACTGCGAATAAACTATATAGTAAACCAGCAGGAATATCTCTGCTTATTCTATTAGCACTCTTTTTAGAGAATGCTATGGATGGCATAAAAATAACAGGAACAGTTTAAATACACCTATTAATATTTGGATACCCATAAAGGGCTAACACAGTTAATCAAAAACTTATCTAAACTTGGTTATAATATCCTTAAATGGACAAATTACTATCAATAAAACAAGCAAGTAAACTCTTAGGAGTATCAGAATCAACACTAAGAAGATGAGA
>Ga0256827_10001143_pt1 | contig 16833 bp, 13 predicted proteins | sample CV84metaG_FD_185977 | JGI IMG/M metagenome (GOLD analysis project Ga0256827, IMG submission 185977) | Hydrothermal vent microbial communities from East Pacific Rise, Pacific Ocean - CV84 | ecosystem: Environmental > Aquatic > Marine > Hydrothermal vents | place: Pacific Ocean: East Pacific Rise... | reverse complement strand
TAAAACCAAATCATATAAAAATGGGAACTCTTGGGAAAGCTTATGGAAGTTTTGGAGCTTTTATACTTGCTTCAGAGCATATAACTGAATATCTTATAAATAGAGCAAAACCGATTATCTATGCAACCGCACTTTCGTTTTACGATACCATTTTAGCTCATAATTCATTGAGATATATTTTAAAAAATAAAGAGAGTATAAAAAAAGCCATAAAGCAAAGACAAAAAATAATACTTGAGGAACTTGATATAAGGTGTGATGGACTTATAGTATCTATTGTTATCAATGATAATGAAGAGGTGATGCAGATAAAAGATAGGCTTTTAGCATCTGGGTATAGTATAGGAGCGATAAGGCAGCCGACAGTACCAAAGCCAATAATCAGAGTTATAGCAAGACTTTCACAAAGCAAAGATGAGTTAAGAGAGTTGTGTAGAAAATTGGCTAAAATGATATAATGAAAATAAATAAGCTACAAATAAAGCTCAAAGATAAAATGCTTGTTGATATAAGTTTTAAGATAAATAAGTCTTTGGCTTTAGTTGGTCAGAGTGGAAGTGGAAAAAGCTTAACATTAAAGGCACTTTTAGGGATGTTGCCACAGGGGATGTCAGGTGATATAGATTATGATACTACATTAGAAGATAAAGAGGCAATATCTTTTGTCCCTCAAAATCCATTTACTGCTTTATCCCCACTTACAAAAATCAATAAACAGTTTTTTATTTCACAAACAAAACAAAAGGAGCTTTTTGCACAAGTTGGATTAAGTGATAAGCTTTTAGAAAGATTTCCTCCTGAACTTTCAGGTGGACAGCTTCAAAGAGTAGTTATTGCAATGGCATTAGAATCAAATCCTAAATTACTTTTATTGGATGAACCTACAACTGCACTTGATCCACAAACAAGGGGGGTAATTTTAAAATTATTAGATGATTTAAGGAAAAAGTTCAATTTTAAAATTATGTTTGTAACTCATGATATAGGTTCAGCAAAAAGTTTATGTGAGGATATTTGTATCATAAAAGATGGTAGGGTCGTAGAAAATGGTAAAATGTCAGATGTATTAGAGAGACCACAAAATAAATATACAAAAATGCTAATAGAAGCAAACTTTATGAACAGGAAATTTAGACAATGAAAATACTAAAGAGAGTAATTTTTACAATTTTATTACTTGGGTTTTTATCTCCATTTATGCTAGTAGGATATTTTTTACTTTCTTATGATTATGATATATCAGCACTTGTTGATTATAAACCATCTGTAACTACTAGAATTTATGATAAAAATGGTGAGAAGATAGCAAATTTATTTCAAAAAAAGCATAGATATTATGCAGCATTTGATGAAATACCTCCAAGAGCTATAGAAGCTTTAGTAGCCATAGAAGACACAACTTTTTTTGAACACCCTGGTATAAATATAGATGCGATTTTTCGTGCAGCTATTAAAGTTATCAGAGCAGGGCGTGCGGTTGAGGGTGCAAGTACAATAACTCAGCAACTTGTTAAGAATATGCTTTTAAGTAGGGAAAAAAAGCTCTCAAGAAAGATTAAAGAAGCAATTTATTCTATTAAAATAGAACGCTTTCTTACAAAAGAACAAATACTTGAGAGATATCTAAATGAGATATATTTTGGACATGGGTACTATGGTATAAAAACAGCGGCAGATGGTTATTTTCATAAAAGACTTGAAGATTTAACATTAAAAGAGATAGCTATTTTGGTAGGTTTACCAAAAGCACCAAGTACTTATGCTCCAACAAAAAATTATGAAATATCTATGGGAAGAGCAAATAGAGTTATAAAAAGGATGCATATATTAGGTTGGATAGATGATATTACTTATGAGGAAGCATTAAGTGAAACTCCAAAAGTATATGATGATACTCTTACGCAAAATAAAGCACCTTTTATTGTTGATGAAGTTGTAAGACAGATGAAAAAGCTAGGGATAAAAGATATAAAAACTGGGGGGTATGATATCTATACAACTATCGATCTAAGATTACAAGATATAGCAAAAAAATCTCTTAAAAATGCTTATGAATTATCTTTAAAAAGGATAGAAGGGTATAAAGTAAAAGAACAAAAAAAACTTCAACAAGATCCAGAGTTTGTGTTAAGTGATGTAAATACCTCTTTATTAAACGGAGCATTGGTAAGTTTAGATCCAAAGACTGGTGATATCTTAGCTTTGGTTGGAAGTGTTGATTATAAAAAAAGTTCCTATAATCGTGCTACACAAGGTAAGCGTCAACCTGGATCTGCATTTAAACCTTTTATCTATCAGGTTGCTATTGATCTTGGGTACTCTGGTGCTACAAAACTTGTTGATATAGCTAGAACATATAAGTATGAAAAAGATGGTGAGGAGTTAAAGTGGCAACCAAAAAACTATGAAAAAAATTATGAAGGGCTTATACCACTTAGAGAAGCATTGATACATTCCAGAAATCTTGCAACAATTAATCTTGTAAATGATATAGGATTAAAACAACTTTTAAATCAGCTTGATAAATTTGGTATTAAAAATCTTCCAAGAGACCTATCTATTTCTCTTGGTACTATCTCTTTATCTCCACTTGAACTGGCAAAATACTATACATCATTTGCCAATAGTGGGATTCAAGTTCAACCAAATCTTATAAATCATATAAATAAAAATGGACATGTAATATACGAGAAACATTATGTAAGTCGTTTTATTACAGAACCAACTCAGGCATTTATTATGACTACAATACTTAGAGATGTTGTTAAAAGGGGCACGGGGAGAAGAGCATCTGCAAGGGGGATAGAATTAGCAGGTAAAACAGGAACAACAAACAATAATATGGATGGATGGTTTGCAGGATATTCTCCAAGTGTTGAGACAATTGTTTGGTTTGGAAATGATGATAATACACCAATGTATAAAAGAGAGACGGGTGGTCGTATAGCAGGACCAGCGTTTTCTATGTATTATAAAGGGCTTTTAAAATTATATCCGCAAATTAAGAGAAAATTTGAGGTACCAGAGGGTATAATTGAAGTTAATATTGGTAATAAAAAAGAGTATTTTAGTGATATATCAAAACCACCTCGTATTGAGAGTGAAGCAAGTTCTCAAGAGGAATTGATATTTTAAAAGAAGGATGTGTAATGCGTATTTTTTTAGTTTTTTTATTTAGTGTTGTTTTGTGTTTTGCAGGTGATAGTTCTATAGTTGGAAGTGTTGAAAAAACAAAAGGAAGTGTAAAAGTTAAAAATAAATCTTCCATAAAAAAAAGCAGGGTTAGGAGTGGCTTTAAGATATCAAAAGGTGATTTAATTATCACTTCTAAAGGTGCTTTTGCCAAGATAAGACTTAGTGATTCTTCAGAGATTATTTTAGATGAAAGTTCAACTATATCTTTTGATTCTGCTTATAATCTAAAACAAAAAAAAGGAAAGATTTATTATAAGATAACTTCAAGAGATGCTAAAAATTCTTTAAGTATAAAAACACCATTTGCGATTATAGGTATAAAAGGTACAACATTTATTATAAACACTACGGAACACCTTTCGCTTTCTCTAAAAGAGGGTATTGTAGGGATTGAGAGCATAAAAGAGGAGTTTGAACTTTACAGAAAAAAAGTTCAAAAAGAGTTTGAAGATTTTATGGCACAGCAGTATTCTGCCTATGAAGAGTATAAGCAGGTTCAAAGACCTGGATTTGCAGAGAAAACAAAATCTTTTGATTTACATGAAGGGAAAACTATCTCTTTTGATGGAAACAAAGCCATTGAAGAGGATTGGAGTAAAAAAGATGATGATGAGTTTGAATATTTTAAAGATATAGTAAATTCAATGAAGTGATAAGATGAAAAAGGTCATTTCGTATCTTGTAGCATTTTTGTCTATATTATCTATTGTTTCATATCTATATATTCAAGAAGTTGAACCACTTAAAAGCTTTTCGCTTCGTTTTAATGATATAAATTTTGATTTACAGCAAAAAGAGATAGATAAAGATATAGTTTTTGTAGCGGTTGACGAGCCGAGTGTCAATAGATACGGAAGATGGCCATGGCATAGAGATATTTTAGCACAGGGGATAGAAAAACTTTCACAAGCAGATGTGGTTTTAATAGATATGATTTTTTCTGAAGCAACTATGCAGAAGGAGGATGAAAAATTAATAAAATCGCTTGGCTTACTTAAAAACAGTGTATGTGGTTTTTTTCTCAGGGATAAATCTACTCAAATTTTAAGTGATGAAGAGCTGGATATACTTAGTGATTCTGCTTTGGATCTTTTGCAATCTCAAATTGTTGAGCAAAAAAATCCTTTATTTATATCGGCTCCACATGCTGAGATTAATATAGCTTCTATTATGGAGTCCTGTACATTTTCAGGTAGTTTTTCTACATTAAGCGAAAGTGACCATCTGCTTCGTTCCTATCCCGTAGCTGTTTATTTTAATGATATTTTATATCCCTCTTTGGCTGTTCAAGGGTTGAGGTTAAAGTTTGATAGTGATATTAAAAGGGTAGATAGCAGACATGTTGAGATAGCTAATCATAACATAGGGGTTGATAACAGGGGGTTTGTAAGGCTTAATTTTTATAAAAGATCGCAATATCACACTATCTCTTTTTTAGATATCATGGATGAAAAAGTTAAACCTGATTACTTTAAAGGTAAAATAGTTATTTTAGGTATTACAGAGGTTGGAGCAGGGGATGTTGCTAGTACTCCTATTGGCAATATTCCAGGACCACTTTTACATTATACTTTTTTATCAAATATTTTACAAAATCATCTTATAAAAGAGCCAAAATATGTGTGCTTGATTTTAATTATTTTAATGATTAGTCTCCCTTTCTTATTGATTTTATTGTTTAAAGATATTTTACATAGAGTTATTTTTAATTTTATAGTTTATGTAGCACTATATGGCATTGTTAGATATCTTTTTATCTCTCAGATGATATATATAGACTTGTTTTATCCATTAATCTCTTTGATTTTAAGTATGGCAGTTGTAGAGATTATAGCATTTAATCTACATGAAAGAAGTACTCGTTTTATTAAAAATGCTTTTTCAAATTATCTTTCTGCTGAATTATTGGCACAATTGGTAAAAAATCCAAAAAGTTTATCTCTAGGGGGAGAAAAGAAGGAACTTACTATACTCTTTAGTGATATTAGAGGATTTACTACTATATCTGAATCTATGGATCCAGTCAGTTTAATAAACCTTTTAAACAGATATTTTACACCTATGACAAATGCCGTTTTAAATTATGGTGGAATGCTTGATAAATATATAGGGGATGCAGTGATGGCATTTTTTAATGCTCCAGTTGATGTTAAAAATCATGCCAATTTTGCATGCTATGCAGCCCTAGAGATGATAGAAAAATTAGATGAATTAAATGAAGAGTTAAAAAATGAAGATATAAAACCTATACGGATAGGAATTGGGATAAATACAGCAGATGTGGTTGTTGGGAATATGGGTAGTGATACAAGATTTAATTATACAGTTATAGGGGATGGTGTAAACCTTGCTTCAAGAGTTGAGGGATTGACAAAGAATTATGGTGTTGATATCTTGATTACTGAGTTTACAATAGATAAACTAACAGATGATTTTATATACAGAAAAATCGAACCTGTAAAGGTGAAGGGTAAAGATGAAGCAGTAGTTCTTTATCAGTTATTGCCACATAATGAAAGCTCCATAAAAATAAAAGAGTTGTATAATCAAGCATTACAAACATATATAGATGGAGATTTATCTAAAGCAGAGGGTTTTTTTGGTAAGCTTATTGATGATTATGATGATAATCCATCAAAATATTTTTTAAAAAATATCAAAAATGGTCATCCTTGGGGTGTAAACAGGATGACAACTAAATAGTGGAGATGTATTATGAAACAAGATGGTATGCTTGATGCACATGAGCTTTTAGAACTTATATTTACTTATTTAACAAAAGTATCTTCACTAAGAAAATATGATGATATCTTGATGGTGTTGGCTGATATGGGAAGAGCCTTGACATCTGCTGATAGATGTAGTGTGTGGGTGGTAAGTGATGACAAAACAAAGATATGGACAAAAGTAGCTCATGGTATAGATCCTATTGAGTTGCCTATAGGTTCAGGTATTGTTGGTTCAGCAATAGTAGATAAAGAAACTATAAAGATAGACGATGTTTATAAAGATAAAAGATTTAATTCCCAAGTAGATAAAAAAACTGGCTATCACACAAAGAGTATGATGGTTATACCTATGTATGATAATGATAACGAAATTATAGGTGCTTTTCAAGCAATAAATCATAGGGGTAGGAATGATGTTTTTGATAACAGAGATATAGAACGCCTTATGTTGGCAAGTACATATGCTGCTGAAACATTAAATTCTGTAAAATTGACTACAGAGATAGAAGACACTCAAAAAGAGGTTGTCTTTACTATGGGTGCTATTGGAGAGAGCAGAAGTAAAGAGACAGGTAATCATGTTAGGAGAGTTGCAGAATATTCAAAGATTCTTGCTTTAGCATATGGGCTGGATAAAAAAGAGGTTGAATTATTAAAGCAGGCAAGTCCGATGCATGATATTGGTAAGATAGCTATCTCTGATTCTATATTAAAAAAGCCAGGTCGTTTCAATGAAGAAGAGAGGAAGATTATGAACTCTCATACTGTGCTTGGGTTCAATATGATCAAAAATTCACAAAGACCTCTGCTTAAGGCAGCTGCAATAGTTGCATATCAACATCATGAAAAATACGATGGAACAGGTTATCCACGAAAGCTTAAAGGTGAAGATATACATATCTACGGTCGTATAACTGCTGTTGCAGATGTGTTCGATGCACTTGGAAGTGATAGAGTTTATAAAAAAGCATGGGATAATGAAAGGATATTTAAACTTTTTAGAGAGGAAAAAGGTAAGCAGTTTGATCCAAAAATAGTAGATCTATTTTTTGAAAATATAGATGAAATTTTAAATGCTAGAGATAGGTTTAAAGATGTTTTTGTGAAAGAGCAGGAGGATAAAAAGGATGACAGTGCTGGTATCAAAGTTCTTGGAGCGTTTGGAACAAGGCTCAAAGGATTTGGTACAAGCTCTTTTTTTATAAATGATTTAAATGTATTGGATGCTGGAAATCTGCTTAATACTCTTGATGAAGAGTCAGCAAAGATAGAAAATATATGGCTTACTCACTCACATCTAGATCATATCAGTGATATAGCTTATATTATAGACAACTATTTTTCTATAAGAAATAAAACTTTAAATATCATAGGTTTACCCCAAACGATAAAAACACTAAAAGAGCATTTTTTTAATAATCTTATTTGGCCAGATTTCTCTAAGATTAAGATGAACAATTCACAACATGCAGCTGTAAAATATGTTGAATTGGAATTAGGCGTAAGATATAAGATAGGTAAAGATGAGTTTATAGAGGCATTTGAAACTGATCATACAGTTGCGAGTTGTGGGTATGTCGTAACAAAAAGTACAAAGTCTATCCTTATAACGGCAGATACCTACTCTTTGGATAATGTAGTTGAGATCTTAGATTCACGAAAAGATATAAGTGCCGCCGTAATAGAGTGTTCATTTCCATCTGATATGGATAAATTAGCAAAAGAGAGTAAACATTTAACGCCAAAACTACTTTTTGATAAATTAAAAAATGTAGCTAGAGATGATCTGTCACTCTATATCAATCATGTAAAACCTCTGTTTATGAGTAAAATAATGGCAGATATCGATATAGAAAAAGGCAAATGGAGCCCTAAAATACTAAAAGATGGAGATATTATAAAATTTTAGTCTAAAAAACTTGACATTAAATATTTTTTGCACTATAATTCTGGCTCAAATTCGATGCCGACATAGCTCAGTTGGCTAGAGCAGCTGATTTGTAATCAGCAGGCCCGGGGTTCAAATCCTCGTGTCGGCACCATTGAATTTAAATATTAGAAACAGTGTTAGACCAGAAAAGATATCTTTATTAAGATATATAAAGTGGTGGGATAGTCAAGTGGCCAACGACGGCAGACTGTAAATCTGCTCCCTATGGGTTCAGAGGTTCGACTCCTCTTCCCACCACCACCAATGACATGCGGGTGTAACTCAGTGGCTAGAGTTCCTGCCTTCCAAGCAGGCTGTCGAGGGTTCGAATCCCTTCACCCGCTCCATTAACAAAACTTCTGGAAGCTGAAGTATAATTTCAACTTTACTTCTTAATTATATGATTTATCGTATAGCTTTATCTACACTCACACTAATATTATATTTAGAATTATTCAATTATTGCTTGTTAAAACCTATTGTGCTCTCGTGGCTCAGGGGTAGAGCACTTCCTTGGTAAGGAAGAGGCCGGCGGTTCAAATCCGCTCGTGAGCTCCATATTTAATATAATAATTTGACATTATGCTTTAATTAAGCAATAATTGAATGATTTTTGGGTATAATCCCATTTCTAATTCACAATTTAAGTCGGAGGACACTATGGCAAAAGAAAAGTTTGAGCGTAATAAACCGCATGTAAACATCGGTACTATTGGTCATGTTGATCATGGTAAAACAACACTAACAGCAGCTATTACAGCTGTACTTGCAGTAACTAATGGTGCAGAGCTTATGGATTATGATCAAATCGATAATGCTCCAGAAGAAAGAGAGCGTGGTATCACAATCGCTACTTCACATGTTGAGTACGAAACTGATAAGCGTCACTATGCACATGTTGACTGTCCAGGTCACGCAGATTATGTTAAAAATATGATTACAGGTGCTGCACAGATGGATGGTGCTATTCTTGTTGTTTCTGCAGCAGATGGTCCAATGCCACAAACTCGTGAGCATATCCTTCTTTCTAAACAAGTTGGTGTACCATATATCGTTGTTTTCATGAACAAAGAAGATATGGTTGATGATGAAGAGTTAATGGAACTTGTTGAGATGGAGATTCGTGAACTTCTTGATGCTTATGACTTTCCTGGTGATGATACTCCAATCGTAGCTGGTTCAGCTCTTAAAGCTCTTGAAGAAGCAAAAACTGGTACTCTTGGTGAGTGGTCAGATAAAATTATCAAACTAATGGCTGAAGTAGATGCTTACATCCCTGAGCCTACTCGTGAAACTGATAAAGATTTCTTAATGCCAGTTGAAGATGTATTCTCAATCTCTGGTCGTGGTACTGTTGTAACAGGTCGTATTGAGCGTGGTGTTATTAAAGTTGGTGAAGAGGTAGAAATCGTTGGTATCCGTGATACACAAAAAACTACTGTAACTGGTGTTGAGATGTTCCGTAAAGAGATGGATCAAGGTGAAGCTGGTGATAACTGTGGTATCCTTGTTCGTGGTATTGCTAAAGATGAGGTTGAAAGAGGTCAAGTTCTTTGTAAACCAGGTTCAATCACTCCACATACTAAATTTACAGCTGAAATTTATGTATTAAGTAAAGATGAAGGTGGTCGTCATACTCCATTCTTTAACGGTTACCGTCCACAATTCTATGTTCGTACAACAGATGTTACTGGTGCGATCACTTTGCCAGAAGGTACTGAGATGGTTATGCCAGGTGATAATGTTAGTATTACTGCTGAATTAATCCACCCAATTGCAATGGAGCAAGGTACTAAGTTCGCTATCCGTGAAGGTGGTAGAACAGTTGGTGCTGGTGTTGTTGCTGAGATTCTTGCATAATTAGCTTCGGCTAATATGCAAAATCCTTTTAAAGGTAAAATAACATGAGAGAAGCGATTCACTTAGGTTGTGAGAAATGTACTCGTCGTAATTATCACACAACAAAAAACAAGAAAACTCATACTGAAAAATTTTCAGTAAAAAAATATTGTAAGTTCTGTCGTGAGCATACTGTTCATAAAGAGATGAAACTGTAATATTTTAGATTTAAGTTTTAGAGTCCATTTATTGGACTCTTTTTAGGCGTATAGCTCCAATGGTAGAGCACCGGATTCCAAATCCGGGTGTTGGGAGTTCGAGTCTCTCTACGCCTGCCACATCCATTATTTATTAGTGAAGCTTTAAGGCTTTATTTATAACTAATGCACTTTTTAGGAAAGTTTAATGAATTTAAGTACACATATTAGAAATGCAAAAGCAGAACTGGCTAAGGTAATCTTTCCTACAAAAGGTCAGGTTAAACAGGCTTATATATCAGTTGTGATAGTTGTAAGTGTTATAGCTGCTTTTTTAGCTTTGGTTGATCTTGTTATGTCATCTTTAATGTCAGCTGTTTTAGGTTAAGGGGTTAATTATGGCACATCAATGGTATTCAATTCAAACATACGGCAGTGATAGAACTGTTAGAGATGCTATCAATAATATGATAGAAGAGCATGGTCTTCAAGAAGCTATTACTGAGGTTATAGTTCCAACTGAAGATGTTATTGAAGTAAAAGACGGAAAGAAAAAAGTAACTGAGAGATCTCTGTATAGCGGATATGTATTTGCAAAAATAGATCTAAACACAGAGATTCAACATATGGTACAGTCTATTCCTAAAGTGTCTGGTTTTATTGGTGAAGCCAATACGCCGACACCTCTTAGTGAACATGATATTAATGTGATCTTGGATCGTGTAAATAATCGTGCAGCACCAAAACCAAAAGTATTTTTTGATAATGGTGAAACTGTTAGAATTATAGATGGACCATTTGCAAACTTTACTGCAACTGTAGATGAGTACGATTTAGAACATGGTACTTTAAAACTAAATGTTTCAATTTTTGGAAGAGCTACACCTGTAGATATCTCTTATACTCAAGTTGAAAAGATAATTTAAATTCATAATTAAGGAAAAGTAATGGCAAAAAAAGTCATGGATTATATCAAGCTACATATTGAAGCTGGTAAAGCTAACCCAGCACCACCAGTAGGACCAGCACTTGGACAGCGTGGTGTTAACATCATGGAGTTCACAAAAGCATTTAATGAAAAAACAAAAGATAAGATGGGATTTAAAGTTCCTGTTGTAATTACAGTATATACTGATAGAAGTTTTTCATTTATTACAAAACAACCACCTGCATCTGCACTTCTTATGAAAGCAGCAGGACTTAAAAAGGGTACTGATAATCCACTTAAAAATAAAGTTGGTAAGATTACTCGTGCTCAGTTGATGGAAGTTGTTGAAGCTAAGATTGAAGATTTAAATACTGATGATAAAGATATGGCGGCAAATACTTTAGCAGGATCTGCTCGTTCAATGGGTATCGAAATAGTAGATTAATCATTAAATTTATTAATCATCGACCACAATGATTTAAAATTTTGTGGCAGAATTTAGAGGAGAGTTTGAAAATGAGTAAAAGATATAAACAATTATTAGAAAAAATTGATAATACAAAATCATATAGTGTTGCAGAAGCTGCATCTACTGTAAAAGATTTAAAAAGTGCAAAATTTGATGAGACTGTAGAGATTGCAATGAACTTAAATGTTGACCCAAGACATGCAGATCAAATGGTTCGTGGTGCGATTGTTCTTCCACATGGAACAGGGAAAACTGTTCGTGTAGCTGTTTTTGCAAAAGGTGCTAAGGCTGATGAAGCCAAAGCTGCTGGTGCAGATATTGTTGGAACTGATGAATTAGTAGCGGATATCAAAGAGGGTATATTTAACTTTGATGTTGTTGTTGCTGCACCTGACTGTATGGGACTTGTTGGTCAAATTGGTCGTATTTTAGGGCCAAAAGGTCTTATGCCTAATCCTAAAACTGGTACCGTAACACCAGATGTTGCTACTGCTGTTAAAAATGTTAAAGGTGGACAAGTTGCTTTTAGAGTTGATAAAAAAGGTAACATTCATGCTGGAATAGGTAAAGCAAGTTTTGATACAGATAAGATATCTGAAAATATTTCAGCGTTCGTTACTGCTATAAACAAGCAAAAACCTGCAAGTGCAAAAGGGCGTTATATTAAAAATGCAGCACTTTCTTTAACTATGAGTCCTGCTCTTAAACTTGATCTTGTTGAGTTAGCGGATATCAAATAATTTTTTTAAGTGACACCTTTTTTTGGTGTCATTGAAAATTTTTATTGTAAAATAAATTTCAAAAAGTTTATTTTTTATAGCTTTAACTGAGATATATATTATAGTAAAGATTTTCTTTTGCGAAGATCTGAAATACTTGGACTTAAGATAGTTGGGGGTATCTACCGTGTTGGTAGTTAGCTTAATCGTTACCTTTCGCCCCGCTTGAAGTTATGTCTGGAAAGGAGATTTATATGTTAAAGTCAAAAAAAGCTGAAGTTATTGAACAGTTAACTGCTTCGTTTGCTGATACTACTGCTGTAGTTATTTGTGATTATAAAGGTTTGACTGTTAGTCAACTAGAAGTATTGCGTAAAGCTGCAAAAGCTAAAGACACAAGTGTTCAGGTTGTTAAAAATACATTGGCAACTATCGCTTTAAACAATGCAAACATGACAGGCGTTGAGATTAAAGATACAAATATCTTTATCTGGTCTGATGATGTTATCAGTGCTGCTAAAGTTGCTGCTGATTTTGCAAAAGACAATGAAAAATTTGTTATTAAAGCTGGTTACTTAGATAAAGAACCTGCAGACATAGCTAAGATTGAAGCATTTGCTAAACTACCTGGTCGTGAAGAACTTCTTGGTATGCTTGCTGCTACTTGGATGGCTCCAATTACTAATATGGCAGTTGGAATCGATGCTTTAAGAAAAAAACTAGAAGAAGAAGCTTAGGCTTTGCTTCTTTGATGTGAGAAAATCACAAAAATAAAAATAAATAAATTAAGGAGCTTGTATTATGGCTGTAACTAAAGAAGATGTATTAGAATTTATTTCAGGACTTTCTGTTTTAGAACTTTCTGAATTGGTAAAAGAGTTTGAAGAAAAATTTGGTGTATCTGCTCAACCTGTAGCGGTTGCTGGTGCTGCTGTAGCTGGTGAAGCTGCTGCTGAACAAACTGAATTTAATGTAGTACTTACAGATGTTGGTGCTAAGAAAATTGGTGTTATTAAAGCTGTTCGTGCTTTAACTGGTCTTGGACTAAAAGAAGCTAAAGAAGCATGTGAAAACTTACCATCTACTATCAAAGAGGGTGTAGATAAAGATGTTGCTGAAGAAGCAAAAACAGCTCTTGAAGAAGCTGGTGCAACTGTAGAAGTTAAATAATGCCCCTTTAGGGGTACGCAGGAATTTATTCCTGTGTTATCTACTTAAAGAGCCTCTGGCTCTTGTAATTTTGGGCGCTTTTACGAAGAGAGAAAACTCTCCTCGTAAAAGTGCCCTTATGTCGTTTATAAGCACTATTACAATGCAAAGCCTATTTTTTAGGCATCAAAATCTATCTAAGGACGCTTAGATACGATAGCTTGGTTTATCCCAAGCGTTTAATTAACAACTTATCGAGGTAGCCTATGTTAAACACTTTATACTCCGGAAACCGTCTTCGTGTCGACTTCTCTAAAACTCCTCAGCAGATAGAAGTACCAAATTTATTACAACTGCAACAAAGTTCATACGATAACTTTCTTATGTTGGAAAGCAAAGATAGAACAGCAAGTGGTATTGAGAAAGTATTTCAATCTGTTTTTCCAATACATGATGCTCAAAACAGAATAACTATTGAATATATCGGTAGTGAAGTTGGAAAACCAAAATATACTGTTAGAGAGTGTATGGAGCGTGGTCTTACTTATGCAGTAAGTCTTAGAATGAAAACTCGTCTTGTCCTATGGGATAGAGATGAAAATACAAAAGAAAAACTTGGTGTTAAAGATATAAAAGAACAAAGTATTTTTGTTCGTGATATACCTTTGATGACAGATAGAACATCTTTTATTATAAATGGCGTTGAAAGAGTTGTTGTAAATCAACTTCACAGATCACCAGGTGTTATCTTTAAAGAGGAAGAATCAACAACAGCAAATAATAAACTTATATATACTGGTCAGATTATTCCAGATCGTGGTTCATGGTTGTATTTTGAGTATGATCCTAAAGATATTTTATATATGAGAATCAATAAGCGTCGTAAAGTTCCTGTAACTATTATGTTTAGAGCTTTGGGCTATTCTAAACAAGATATTTTAAAACTTTTTTATCCTATACACACTGTTAAAATTTCACAAAATAAATTTTGTATGAAATTTAATCCTTTAGATTATGCTTCAAGACTCTCTTATGATCTAAACAATATGGATGGTGAGTTGTTGGTTGCAGCAGGAAAAAGACTCTCTACAAAAAAAGCACAGAAGCTTATAGATGAGGGTATTGCGGATGTTGAATATCCTCTTGAGGTTTTATTGGAGCGTTATCTAGCTGAACCTATTATAGATCCAGAAACTGGTGAGATACTTTTTGATACCATGACACATCTTGATGATACTAAACTCAAAAAGATGATTGAGATAGGTATAGAGAGCTTTAAAATAGCAAATGATTTGGCTGATGGTGTTGACAGTTCAGTTATCAATGCTTTTAATGCTGATGCAGATTCACTTAAACTTCTTAAACAAACAGAAGAGATAGAAGATGAAAATGATCTCTCAGCTATTCGTATCTATAAAGTTATGAGACCAGGTGAGCCAGTTACTAAAGAAGCTGCTAAAGTGTTTGTAAATCAACTTTTCTTTGATCCTGAAAGATATGACCTGACTCGTGTTGGTCGTATGAAAATGAATCATAAGTTAGATTTGAATATTCCTAAATATATAACGGTTTTAACTCATGAAGATATTATAGAGTCGGTTAAATATGTAATCAAGGTTAAAAATGGTCAAGGTCATATAGATGATAGAGATCACTTAGGAAATCGTCGTATCCGTTCTATCGGTGAGCTTTTGGGTAATGAACTTCATAATGGTTTAATCAAGATGCAAAAAGCTATCCGTGACAAACTCTCTACTATGAGTGGACCAATGGCTGAACTTATGCCACATGACTTGATTAATTCTAAGATGATAACTTCTACTATTATGGAATTTTTCTCAGGTGGACAGCTTTCTCAGTTTATGGATCAAACAAATCCACTATCAGAAGTAACTCATAAAAGAAGGCTTTCAGCACTAGGTGAAGGTGGTCTTGTTAAAGAAAGAGCTGGATTTGAGGTAAGGGATGTTCATCCAACTCACTATGGTCGTATCTGTCCTATTGAGACACCAGAGGGGCAAAATATTGGTCTTATCAATACTCTTGCAACTTACTCTAAAGTAAATGAACATGGATTTATTGAAGCACCTTATAAAGTTATGAAAGATGGAAAAGTTACCAATGAAGTAGTTTATCTAACTGCTACACAAGAAGAGGGTGTTGCGATTGCCGCTGCTTCTAATAAGTTGGATGATAATAATCAATTTATAGAAGAGATTATATCTATCAGACAAGATGGTGAAATACTTATGAGACCACCAACTGATTGCCAATATGCAGATCTTTCATCTCATATGGTTGTTGGTGTTGCTGCTTCTCTTATTCCATTTTTAGAACATGATGATGCAAATAGGGCTTTGATGGGTTCAAACATGCAACGACAAGCGGTACCACTTTTAAAACCACTTGCTCCAATGGTGGGAACTGGTGTTGAAAAGCTTGTTGCTCGTGATAGCTGGGAGTGTGTAAAAGCTAAAAGAGGTGGAACGATTGAGAAAGTAGATGGAAAACACATCTATGTTATGGGTGAAGAAGATGGTGAGATATATATAGATTATTATCCATTACAAAAAAATCTTCGTACCAATCAAAATACATCTTTTGCTCAAAAACCGATTGTAAATGTTGGTGACAAGGTTATAAAAGGTCAAGTTATCGCAGACGGTCCAAATATGGATCAAGGTGAGTTGGCTCTTGGTGTAAATGCAATGGTTGCTTTTATGCCTTGGAATGGTTTTAACTTTGAGGATGCGATAGTTATATCTGAGAGACTTATCCGTAAAGATGCTTTTACATCTGTTCATATCTATGAAAAAGAGGTTGAAGCAAGAGAGCTAAAACATGGTGTTGAAGAGATTACAAAAGATATTCCAAATGTTCGTGATGATGAGTTGGCACATCTTGATGATAGTGGAATTATTAAGATCGGTACGCATGTAAGTGGCGGTATGATTTTAGTTGGTAAAGTAAGCCCTAAAGGTGAAGTTAAACCAACTCCAGAAGAGAGACTTCTTCGTGCCATCTTTGGTGAAAAAGCTGGTCATGTATCAAACAAATCACTTTACTGTCCACCATCTATGGAGGGTGTTGTAGTTGATGTTAAAATCTTTACTAAGAAAGGTTACGATAAAGATCCTCGTGCATTAGAGCTTGAAAAAGAGGAGAGAGATTATCTTGAGCGTGAGCATTATGATAGACTTCTTATGATAGATAAAGAGGAGATGCTCCGTGTCACAAAACTTCTAACTAGAGAGGCTTTAATCAGTGATATCACAATTAGTGGTACTGAATATAAAGCTGGGGAGATGATAAATGGTGATGATTTGGCAGAGGTTAATCGTTTTGCTATGAATGCTATTGTTAAATCATTTTCTCAAGAGATTCAAGATGAATATACAAAAACAAAAAATTATTTCCAAAAACAAAAAAGAGTTTTTAGAGATGAACATGAAGAAAAACTTACTATTCTAGAAAAAGATGATATCTTGCCAAACGGTGTTGTTAAGTATGTAAAAGTATATATAGCTACAAAAAGACAACTAAAAGTTGGGGATAAAATGGCGGGTCGTCATGGAAATAAAGGTATCGTTTCTACAATAGTTCCAGAGGTTGATATGCCTTATATGGAAGATGGAAGAAGTGTTGATGTATGTCTAAATCCACTGGGTGTTCCATCTC
>Ga0256827_10001142_pt1 | contig 16836 bp, 16 predicted proteins | sample CV84metaG_FD_185977 | JGI IMG/M metagenome (GOLD analysis project Ga0256827, IMG submission 185977) | Hydrothermal vent microbial communities from East Pacific Rise, Pacific Ocean - CV84 | ecosystem: Environmental > Aquatic > Marine > Hydrothermal vents | place: Pacific Ocean: East Pacific Rise... | reverse complement strand
TAAGCAAAATGTTTTGACTTATCATCCAAAAGATAAAAAAGTGGTTGATGAAAGATTGTAACAAGTGAACTAATAATCAAAGAGCCTATAACAATATTAAACCCCCAACGATAAGGTTTTTGAAACATAGGTAATCGAACAGAAAATGTTTTATAGTAAACGACCAACATTAATACCACAGAGACAATAACATAAGGGGCAAAATCAGTCATGTCTACCTGCTGTCTCAAAGAGAGAAGAATAGAAAAGATAAAAGAGATAAAAGAGATAAACCAAAGTAGATTTTTCTCTTCTCTTAGCCAAATTCGATAAAGAGCATAAAAAAAATAGAGAAAGACAAATGGAGAAAATAGAGCAATATAGAGTCCAAATAGCTGAAGAAACTCTCCTGTAGGAGTTCCATCTATTTCGAGACCATTAAAGTAAAAAATAGCAACCAATGCTAAAACTATAGAAAATATAAGTAGTTTACTGTTACGTTTATAAACAGAAAAAACAACAATTGCAATAAAAAAAATAATAGATGCATCATGAATCAATAAAAGTGTAACCATGATCAAGGCAACTCCTATCCAATTCTTTTGTTTATAAAAAATTAAAAATATAAGAACCAAAGTTATAACGACTACTGCAATATTAACTAAAACCGTAGAAGTTATGATTCCAGGAAGTAGTAAAAAAATTGTTGTAGCTAGATAAGTTTCCTCTTTTCTATCTAGATAAAATCGACTCATTATATAAAACAGTGGAATATTTAAGAAACCAAAAGTTAAAAAAGGAAGACGAAAATCTAAATTATTAGAAAAGCACCCTTTACAAAGATGTGTTAGAAGAGAGAGAATGCCTTCTCCTTCATAATAAACAGTTGCCTCATGAGGACCAATGGGTAGTGCTATTGCAAGATAGAGAAGAGCCACTATATAGAATGGAATAAAAGTATAAAAATATAAATGACGCATCTCTTAACTTTTAAAGCTTTAAAAAATTATCTAACATCTCATATCCATATTCTGACATTATAGACTCTGGATGGAATTGAACTCCATAAATATCTTTATTCTTTATCTCCAAAGACATAATTTCGTTATCATCTTTTGAATAAGAAGTTGGAATAATATGAGAAGGTAGCCCCTCTTTATTGACAGTCAAAGAGTGATAACGTGTTGCCCGAAACTCATCAGGAAGTCCCTTAAAAATAATAGTCTCTTTATCTACCTTAACCTTTGAAGTCTTTCCATGCATCATATTCTTAGCTCGAATAACCTCTCCACCAAAAGCTTGTGCAATACTCTGATGCCCTAAACAAATTCCAAAAATAGGAGTAGTATCGGCAAACTCTTTAATAAGCTCTAATGTTACCCCTGCCTCATTAGGTGTAGCTGGGCCTGGAGAGATAATTATCTTTTGGGGATGAAGCTCTTTTATCTCATCTATTGTTAATTCATCATTACGAATTACTTTTAAATCAGCCCCTAATTCTAAGCAGTACTGAACTACATTATAAGTAAAACTATCATAGTTATCTATCATCAAAATCATATTCTCTCGTCCTCATACAGATATATAGTTAACGGGATTATATCAAATAACTACTTGTTTACTTTTAAAACATTTCAGATAATTTTTCTCTTATTTAATCTTTTTTAAGATAAAAAAGAAAAATAACTTATAAAATAGATTATTACAAACTATAATCCAAGGGATAAAGATGATAAAAAAGAGTTCAATTTTGGCTATAATTTTTTTAAACATACTCCTCTTTAGTGCATGTTCAAAGGAGAATAAAGAGAAAAAATCAATAGAAATCACACATATAGATAAATATGGTATCCCTTGGGCTAAAGATTTATCAACAGCATTTACATTGGCAAAAAAAGAGAAAAAAAATGTCATTATTATGGCAGTTAGTGTTGGTTGTAGTTGGTGTAAAAAGATGAAAGAGAGAACACTCTCAAATCCCAAAGTAGCCAAACGTCTTGAGAAGTATATATTGGTACAAGCAGACCGTGAAACACCTAGTCAACGAGAACAACTTCCACCATTTAAACATGTTCCGATACTCTTCTTTATGACTCCCAAAAAAGAGATTATAGACAGTATGCGAGGCTACTACCAAATTGATGATTTTTTAGATTATCTAAATCAAATAGAGGATCTTTAATTTTTTAAATCTTCAGACCAAAAAAACTCTATCCAACCATTTGGTTCCTTAACCCACCAAGTGGGTTTGATTATCGCGGTAGATTTATAAAAAATAGAAGCGGTATAGAAAGTTATAGCAGGATACTCTTTTTCTAAGATTTTTAATACTTCAACAAGTGTATCTCCACTATCTATAATATCATCAACAATTAAAACCTCTTTTGAATCAGATAAGTCAGGTATATTAAAAACCTTAACCTCCTCTAGTTTTCTACTTCCTTCATAGCCAATAGTATTTATAGCATAGACTTTTCGAAGATTATAATACTCTCCTAACATCTGTCCCATACTTAATCCACCTCTTGATATGGGTAAAATTGTATCAAACTCTTTATCTATTTGTTGAGTCAATTGGATTAAGTCTTCTTTAAATTCATTATAAGGATAGTATATTTTATTCATAAATCTTTAATTCATTATATAAACTATCTCTCTCTACAGGAGTAAAGCCTGAGTTTTTAATTAATGCAATAAACTCCTCTAACTTCATTCCATGAGAACTTTTAGCTCCAGCTGCAGATTGAATTGCTTCCTTCTCAATCGTACCATCAAGATCATTTGCTCCAAACTCTTGAGCAATAAGAGCCAAATTAATGGTTGATGTTGCCCAGTAAGCTTTAATATTTGGGATATTATCAAGTAAAATTCGTGCAATTGCATAGGTTTTAAGAATCTCTTGACCTGTTGGATAATTGGTCACATTCAAAAAGTTATTATCTCGCTGATACACCAATGGAATAAATGCATTAAATCCACCTGTTTTATCTTGTAGTTCACGTAATCGTAAAATATGATCTACACGATGAGCCCTACTCTCTACATGTCCAAAAAGCATAGTTGCATTACTCTCTTTACCTCTTTTATGCCATTTTTCATGAATTTCCAACCACTGTTTCGAGGTTACTTTACCTTTACAAAGATACTCTCTAACCTCTTCATCAAATATCTCTGCACCCCCACCTGGCATAGAGTCAACACCACTCTCAATCATTAAATCTAAGACTTCATCGTAGGTTAGCCCATATTCTCTATGTAAAAAATCTACTTCTGCAGCTGTCATAGATTTAATATGTACCTTAGGAAAATTTTCTCGAATTTTTTTAAATGCTCCCATATACCACTCTACCCCATCATTAGGATTATGAGCTGATACAATATGAAGCTCTTTGGCACCATTAGCAATAGAGTTTTTAGCTATATTTAAAATCTCTTCATGACTCATAGTATATTGATTTGGATTCTTTCGACTAGCAGAATAAGCACAAAACTTACAAACATCGGCACAAACATTGGTAGGATTAATATGGCGATTTATATTAAAATAACTTTTTTTACCAAATTTTTCTACTCGAATAGCATCTGCTAATCTCCCCAAAGTAAATAGATCTAATTCATATAGTGATTCTCCTTCTTGTTGAGTCAACCGTACCCTCTGTTCTACTTTTTCAATTAGAGTCATTATTATTCCTATAAATATTTTCTGCCATTATAACAGCAATATATTTAGTATAGCACTATTTTTATTGTCAAAACAAAAAAACATTTAAAGAGTTTAAATATATTATTATTTAATAAAAAACAATATATTTAAATAATATAAAAAATTTTATATTACTTAAAGTTTTTCTTAATTATTAAATATATTATTTAATACATATATTATTATTGGCTTACTGTGGCTATAATTCTAAATCCTATGAATTAATATGTGTTTTTAAAATAGGACAAAATAAGAAAAAACACAAAAAAAAGGAAAAATGATGAGTAAAGTAACTTTTCTCACAACCACACTTATTGGATTAAGTGTATTGTCACAAACCCTAGTTGCAGAAGATACAAGAATTCTGTCAATCCTTCCAGCACAAGCAATTTTTGATTTTGGAGATGTAAATCTTTCAGATAGTACAACAAAAACTATCACTTTAAAAAATGACGGTAATGGTTCTTTAAATATTTCAAATATTCGTCTTCATGAAAATATCGTAGATAGCTATAGCATTACAAATTGGTCGGGAGCTCTTTTACCTAATGCTACTGTTGATATTAACATAACTTTCATACCAAATCAGTTAGGTTTAAAACAAGGTCTATTCTATATTGATTCAGATAAAACAGATACTAAAGATAGAAGTAGACTTCTTCGTGGTACAGGTGTTCAAGATCCAAGCTTAGTAGAGACAAGACTCTTAAGAGTTTGTGAAGATGGTGCTATTAGTTGTTTAGAAGATGAAGCTAGAGAAGAGTTTAACAGTGTACAAATTGGTACTTCAAAAACACAAACTGTAACTATCTATAATGATGGAAACTCACCAATGACTGTTACCAATGTTCGATTACATGAAAAAATTGTAGATATGTATACTATTGACACTCCTTGGACTGGTATTATTCCTGCTGGAGGACACCATGATTTCCAAGTAACTTATACTCCAAATGATGAAGGTGTACAGAGTGGTCGAATCTATTTTGAAACTGATAAAACTGATGGTTGGAATAGAAAAGAGCTCGTTGGTACAGGTGTAAGTGTAGAGACACCTTGTGCAGGTTCAATTAGTATTGAAGGAATGGGAGACTATGGACTCGTTCCTGATGGTAACCAAAAATCAATGGAATTTAAAATTTCAAACTTAGGAACCAATCCTTTAGATATTACAAATATTTATGCTCATCCAAGTATAGCTGATGCATTTACAGTTGAAGGGAACTGGACAAATGTAACTGTTCCTGCAAGAACTGGGGATACTATCTCATCAACTAATGTAACATTGACTTACAACTCTGTAACTGCAAGTGATACAGTAGAGCAATCACTCTTCTATGTTGTATCAAGTAGTTGTAAAGGTTCTAATGATAAAGTAATTCGTGCAGAAAAAGATGCAACACCTGTTAGAATTCTAAACTTCTCAGGAATCCAAGATTTTGGAACATCTGATGTGGGAACACCAGTAACACGAACATTAACTATTCAAAATGAAGGGAATGATGATTTAGTTATCTCTTCTATTTATGTACATGAAAATATTGCTAGCGAATTTACTGTTGATGGTGTTTCTTTGCCTGTAACTATTCCTGCTAACGGAAGCTATGATTTCACTGTAACTTATAATCCAAATGATATGGGTGTAGTTTCAGAAGGTCTTATCTATGTAAGAGGAAACAACACAAATATGACTGACGGAACAATGGTTCTTAGAGGAACAAGTAACACAGATACTGTTACTCCTACTAAAACTGGTTATTAAAAATTTATTGAAGCAAAAATTTTTAGCCCAATAAGTCCAAGTTACAAGCTTGGCAAGGGTTAAATAAAAAACTAAATACTTTCTATCTTAATATTTAAATTCTTATCATCTCATTACCACTGAAACTAGACAAATCCAATTAATATCCCAACATCTCATATTTAACACTTTTTTGCTATGATTAATAAAACAACTTAAGTGTGGAATCATGAAAAAAATAAAAGAAGAGATAGAATCGCTACTACATCAAGAGGCTAGTGATTTTGAAATTGCAAAACTCCTAAAAAAAGATATCAAAGAGTACTTTACAACGTTAGATAAAAGTTTTTCCAATAATAATGGAAAAGATTTTTTGGTCAAGCATACTAGAAAGATAGATACGTTAATAGATTTGGTCTATCATGTCGCCATGCGTTCTATGTTTGGAACCTATATGCCGATGAAAAGTACACTTCCTATCTCACTACTTGCTCTAGGGTCTTATGGACGAGAACAGCTCTGCGTCTATTCCGATATTGATTTAATGATTGTATACAAAGAGGTACCAGGCTATAATACAAAAGAGATGATAGAAAAAATTCTCTATATATTATGGGATGCTGGACTAAAACTGGGGCATCGTGTTCATGAAGTTGATGAACTCTTTGAGATATCAAAAACAGATATAACCATTAAAAGTTCAATGATTGAATCTCGTTTTATCACAGGATCCACTCAACTATGGCATAGCACCGAAAATGAGCTACAAAAAATTAGAAAATATGAACAGAAAAATTTTATCCAAGCTAAAATAGAAGAGATGGAACTTTTACATAAAAAGTACCCGTTAACTATGGAGCCAAATTTAAAAGAGGGAGATGGTGGATTTCGCAATGCTAACCTTGTCTTTTGGATAGGAAATATTTTACATAATATACATAGAATTAAAGATATCGACAACTCTATTATCCTAGACAAAGAGTATAAAGAGTTCAATATCGCCCTTGATTTTCTTTTTAAAGTCAGATCGGCACTCCACTTGGCTACAGGAAAAAAAGAGGATAGATTAAGACTAGAACTTATTCCTACTGTTGCTACCTACCTGGGATATAAAGAGAATCAAAAGGAGCATCGAAAATTTTCAAAGAAAGTTCTTGCTAACCTGAGAACCATTAAACTTTATACTACTATATGGATAGATGCATTAAGTTCATACTATGACAAATCAATAATGCTCTCTCCAACAAAAGGAAATGACTCTATTTTCGACTTAGTTAAACAACTTTGTCATGCAAAAAAAGAACAATTTCCTGTACACCCTACATTTTTAAAAGCACTCAACAATAGCCATCGTACTCCAAATATTGATGAAAAAATTTACCCTATGCTCTATCAACTTTTTCAACGAACCCATAGCAGTCTTATTCTTCAAACACTTCTAGATGCAAGATTACTGGGATATGTGATTCCCTATCTTAAACAGGTTATAAACTTACCACAGTTTGATGGATATCATAAGTATGCGGTAGGAGTACATACAGTAAAAACCATAGCATCTCTAGAGAATATCCAAGATAAACGGGTAAGATTACTTTACGATAGATTAACAAAAGAGGAGCAACTCTTTATTAAACTCGTAACGCTTATACATGACGCAGGAAAAGGGAGAGTCAAGCCTCATGCACAAGTAGGTACTGTTCTATTTAAAGGGTTGGGTAGACGATTAGGACTATCTCAAGAGTCAATAAAAATAGGAAAAAATCTTATTTTACATCACACCCTTATGAGCATAACAGCTCAAAGAGAAGATTTACACTCAGAACAAACAATTTTAAAATTCTCTTCCCATTTTCCAACTCAAAAAGAGCTAAACTATATATACATATTAACGTATGCTGATATGAATGGTGTAGGTGTACCTATCTACAATGATTTCAACGCACAACTTATTAATACTCTCTATAAGCAATCTCTTTTAGTTTTATCAAATAGTAAACTTCTCAAAGAGACAACTAAAAGATTAAAAATAGAGAGACAACTAAAATCAAACCAACGATTTAAATCTTTTCCAAAAACATTACAAAAAAAGACACTTAAGATAAACTCTGACCTATTTTTTATCAAAAATACTCCTCAACGAATTATCAGTATTGTCGAAAAAGCACAAAAGTTAAATGATAATGATTTTGTTATTAGTAATAATAAATTTCTAACTATAGAGATTATTCGAAAAAATAATCTTGACTTAAGTTACCTTCTTCATAAACTAGATCGACTAGATATTGTTCAGATGGATATATACAAACTCTTTTCAGGTATCAAATATTTTCGAATAGATTTTAATAAAACCATTAACTATGATGAAGAGCAATATCTGCATGAAATTATTACCGATGCACTCACAAATGAGCATAATTTAAAACTCCATAAACCCAATATAAAAAGAAAAGAGATTTATATCGATTGTCATCATTCCAAAGAACATGCAATGATGAAATTAAATGCAACAAACCAAAAAGGGCTACTTGCCTACCTAATACATATCTTTGATAAACTAAAAATAGATATAAGCTCAGCAAAAATACACACAAAAATAAACAGAATTAATGACCTATTTTTAATCGAAAAGAATGGAAACTTTTGCCATAATACTAATCAAATTATCAAAGAATTAATGGAGAACTAAAAATATGTGTGGAATTGTCGGATATATCGGAGCAAAAGAGAAGAAGGAAATTTTATTAGATGGACTTCAAGAGTTAGAGTATAGGGGCTATGATTCAGCAGGAATTGCAATTATAGAGAACCGTCAACTGAAAAATTTTAAAGCAGTAGGACGTTTACAAAATCTTAGAGAAAAGACATCAACATATACAAGTGAAGGTTTTGGAATCTCTATTGGACACACCCGCTGGGCAACACATGGAAAACCAACAGAACTTAATGCACACCCTCATAGAGGAGAGTACTCTTTTGTTGTGCATAATGGAATTATTGAAAATTACCAAGAACTAAAAAAAGAACTTCAAAGTGAAGGCGTTCAATTTTTAAGTCAAACAGATACAGAAACCATTGTTCATCTATTTGAAAAAAACTATAATAAAAAGAAAAATCCATGGGACTCTTTTCAAAAAACTATAGAGAGATTAGATGGTGCCTATGCAACACTTCTTATTTCAGAAGCTGATCCAGATACTATATTTTTTGCAAAACATGGATCTCCAATGCTTATTGGATTTAAGGAGACAGATGTATTTTTTGCCTCATCAGATACACCAATTATTGGTAAAGCTACCGAAGTTTACTATCTAGAAGATGGAGAGTATGGTTATGCTAAAGATGGTAAAGTTACTCTTTTTGACGCAAATGGAGAAAAAACATTTACAAAACAACCTCTAGCAACAGATAAAGCGATGGCTCAAAAAGATGGTTTTAGATTCTTTATGGAAAAAGAGATTTATGAACAGAGTCAGGTAATGAATGATACCATGATGGGTCGTGTACTTGAGGATAAGATAGAGTTTGAAGAGTTAACTCCTGAACTATTTACAAATATCTCTGCCATCAAAATTTGTGCATGTGGAACATCTTATCACTCTGCACTAACAGGAGCTTATCTTTTAGAGAGAATTGCCAAAATTCCATGTCAAGTTGAGATAGCCTCAGAATTTAGATACAAAGAGCCTCTTCTTCAAGAAAATACACTATTTATTACAATATCTCAAAGTGGGGAGACTGCAGATACTCTAGAAGCACTAAAAATGGCAAAACGTGCAGGATTAAAAAGCTTAAGTATATGTAATGTAGACAACTCTTCGATTGTAAGAGAGAGTGATTCTGCAATATTAACTCGTGCAGGAATCGAAAAAGGTGTGGCAAGTACCAAAGCATTCGCCACACAGACTATGGTTCTTTGGATGCTTACACTCTATGTTGCACAACTTAAAAAAACCATCTCTACAGAACAACTTGACCAAGAGCTATCAGCAATGAGACAAACACCAAAATCTCTACTGGTTACAGATAAACTTCATGAAAAACTCCATAGACTTTCAAAACGTTACCTGCATGGTCATGGTTTTTTCTTTATTGGAAGAGATATATTCTTCCCACTTGCACTAGAGGGAGCATTAAAGCTCAAAGAGATATCTTATCTGCATGCCGAAGGCTATCCTGCAGGAGAGATGAAACATGGACCTATTGCCCTTGCAGATAGTGAACTTTTTACTGTAGCATTAATGCCTAAAAGTCTTCACTATGAAAAGATTAAATCAAATGTAGAAGAGTTATGTGCCAGAGATGCAACAGTTTTAGCTATCTCTCCAGAGCCATTTGAGCTTTCAGATGATTTTATTCAAACCTCTTATGATTCACATGCAATGCTAGAGTTCTTTGAGATGATGGTTGTCACACAGATACTTGCACTTGAAATTTCTATAAGATTAGGGAATGATGTAGATATGCCTAGAAACTTGGCTAAAAGTGTTACTGTAGAGTAGAGCTACACTACAGAGAATTAAAAGAGTCGATAAAACGACTCTTTATTCTTAATATATCATTTTCAATCCACCATAAAAGCTGGTATTAAAAAGATCATTATCAACTCCTTGATACTCTGTATGAATATTTCTATACCCCGCATAAACTCTAACATTCTCAATCATCTCAATATCAGCAGAGACTCTAAACTCATTATAACTTTCAGAATCTCCAAATGCAAGTGCTTTAGGTGCATAAAGAAGTTTTCCTTCAAAAGCAACAGGTGGTATATTATACATTAATGGAGGAAGAGAGTATCGAACTTTTGCCATAAATGGTAGAGCTGTAAAATCATCATTGTTCCCCACCTCTGCCCATATAATTTTCGCACCAAAAGTTAACTCAACACCCTCAACACCTTCAAGCTTATTTGTTGCACCAATACCTGCTCCCGCCAGTTTTGTATCTTCATTATTATTCAAGAAATTAAAATCTGCTTGAAAAATAGTACTTGTAGTCTGTAATGCTGCCAAATTCCTAGAATCAAGAATTCCTTCAATCTCTAAATCTTGCTCATTAATATTAATCCCCACCCCACTCTCTGCTAAAAGTAGTGTTGATGTAAATAGCGTTGTCATCACGATTTTTTTGAACATATTTTTCTCCAATGTTATTATTTGTGTCTACTATTATAGCAGAAATTCATATTAAATAAATTAGATAGAGCCATATTTAAATATCCCAATTTTTCACAAAAATAGATATGTTTTTACACAATTTATAAACAAAATCGTTATATTATATGAATCGGATAATTAGGAGACACAATGAAAAGAAGACTATTTATATTGACTATGATAATTGGTTTGGGAACATCACTTATGGCTGATGGAAAATCATTATATAAAAACTGTGCAGGTTGTCATGGGGACAATGGGCAAACAAAAGCATTACACCTCTCAAAAAAAATTGCAGGTCAATCCGCAACGAAAACAATAAAGCAACTAAAAGCCTATAAAAATGGCTCATTAGATCAATATGGGCTAGGAGATATTATGAAAGTGCAAGCAGCAACACTTAGTCCTAAAAATATGGAAGAGCTTGCTAACTATATTGCTACACTTAAGTAGCCAAGAGTCGGACTAAGCCGACTCTACATATATTTTTTTAATACTTCAGGAATCGTTATGGTTCCATCTTCATTTTGATAATTCTCCATAATTGCAATAAGTGTTCTTCCTACTGCTAATGCTGAACCATTTAATGTATGAACCAACAGATTTTTCTTTCCATCTTTATAACGAATTTTCGCTCTTCTTGCTTGAAAATCACGTGTATTGGAGATTGAAGAGATTTCACGGTATTTATCTTGACCAGGAAGCCAAACTTCTAAATCAATAGTTGTTGAAGCAGAGAAACCAAGGTCTCCACCACAAAGTTTTACTACTCTATGAGGTAACCCTAATTTAGTTAAAATATCAGAAGCATTTTCAACCATCATTTCAAAAATCTCATCTGACTTCGCAGGTTCAACAATTGCTACCATTTCAACTTTATCAAACTGATGCTGTCGAATCATACCACGAGTATCTCGCCCTGCACTTCCCGCCTCTTTTCTGAAACATGGAGTGTATCCTGTAAGCAGAATAGGAAGCTCTTTCTGAGTTAAAATTTCATCATTATAGAGGTTGGTTAGTGGCACTTCAGCAGTAGGAATCAGATATAAATCTTCATCATCTATTTTAAAGAGGTCATCTTCAAATTTTGGTAACTGCCCTGTTCCTTGTAGCATCGCCGAGTTATTGATAAAGGGTACACAGACCTCTTCAAAGCCTTTTTCCCGATTCACATCTAAAAAGAAGTTGATTAAAGCCCGTTCCATTCGTGCGGCATCACCACGAAGTACTGAAAAACGGCTTTTTGCCAACTTAACACCACGCTCAAAATCTATCCACCCATTAATTTCAGCTAATGCCCAATGCTCTTTAGGTTCAAAATCAAAACTTCTTGGCTTTAAAACTTTTCGAACCTCTACATTATCATCTTCATCTGCCCCCTCAGGTACAGAATCATCAGGAAAATTAGGCATAGCAAGTGCTACATGTTGAAGTGCCTCTTCTGCCTCACGAGCTGTTGCCAAAAGCCCTACTATCTCCTCTTTTTTAGAGTCAACTTTCGCCTTGAGTTCAGAGATATCTTTTTTCTCTCGCATATACTCGCCAAAAAGTTTAGACATCTTGTTCTGCTCTGCTTTTGCCTCTTCTAGCTTTGCATTTGCCCCTTTTAATGTTGAAAAGAGCTCTTTTAAATTATTCAGAGTTTCACTATCAACCCCTTTTTTAACAAGTTTGGCACTCGCTTCATCAAAGTTTTTTTGCAGATATTTTAAATCAATCATGGTTTTACCTAATAAATAGAGATATTTTAGGTCGAATTATAGTAAAAAGAAGAGAAGAAGAGGATTAAAAAGAGTTACTGTAGCCATAAAGGCTACAAGTTTAAAGTTAGTAGAGGTAGTTCAGCCCTATTGTCATGGCATCAATACTATCTAAATTATCTAAATTGGTTACAGAGTATCGATAGCTTATATCAAAATCAACCTCATCAATAACATTCCAAGTGACTCCTGCCTCTCCTCCATACAAAATACCATTTTCACTAATATCATCTGCTGTATGTTTAATCCATCCAATATGTCCACCAAGATAAGGCTTAAAAGTAACATGATCTTTTTCATAAAGAGATTGCCATATAAACTTATCAAAGGTTATCATCGCTTTTTGATACTTATGATTATTTCCGCGAGATAAATTTCCAATAACCGTTGTACGCCACTCTTTATTTTGAGCACCTAATCTAAATCCATACTCTGGATCCTTATTTGTCTTATTGATTCCACCTCTACTATATTCTGTTTTAGAATATCCAACTTCTATTCCTAAAAATCGTTCAGAAGAGTAGATATCTTCTGCATGAGCCAAAGAAGCTGATAAGAGCGATAAAATTAATATTTTATTCAACATTAATTATCCTTTTTAATATAAATATTTAATATAATTTTAATTTTACTATATTTTTGATTAAAAGGGGATGATACTCTACTGCCATAAGACAAAAGTATCTCTCTCTTTAACCTCACAGCTTTTTTGCCCTTAAACAGTAATGCTAGGTACTTCTGTTTTTTTAATCCAATATTTAATTTTTTGTAATTATAGCTTGTTAGTATAGAAACCCAAATAGCCAAAGAGGTATCTTATTTCCAAATCCACTCTCTATTCCATCAGCTACCACAAAAGAGTTGGGTATGTTTTCTATCTGTTTAAAGCTTTTATTTTTGCCTCCTACCTCTACAACAAATCTATTTAAAACCCTAAAATCTCCATGTGTATCAATGGGTGGTTGCCAATATTCCAAAAGAAAATATAGCTCCATTGCTATAAAAACAAAAAGGTAGAGGAATATTAGCTTCATCTGCAATTTTTTGAACTTCTTTTAGCTTCAACTACAGTAAAGGTTTACCATCACGACCAAGAAGTATATAGTCAGAGAATTATGTGGAGTTATAAGGAGAGCTATTACTTCTTTAGACTAAAAGAATATAAGAGTATAAATTTTGTTGTTTTTATGTTTTAACATATTACAGTTTTATTGTTTTAGGGAGGAAAAGTTCAAATTTTAAAGCCATCAAATAAAATCTTTAAACACCCTATTTTATAGACTTTAAAAGCAATTTTAAAAAATAAAAAAACAGAAATATAAAGTCATAAAGACTACTTATTTATAAGTTAATACTACTTTTATATAAGTAGTAAATTGGCTAAAAGCTACTTTTTTATAAGCAACAGCTACTTTTTTATAAGGCTATTTTCTTGCTCTTAAAGAGTTGTTTATTGTCTTTAAAAACCGTTTTTAAATAAATACTATTTTAAAATAGATAATAGCTACCTTTTTATAATAAAGCATATAGCATTGAAATAAAATTCTCTACTCCATTAAAGCCTTTTTTATTAAAATTAAACAGTAGATTTACAAAAGGTAAAAGAAAGATTGAAATATGAACAAAAAATGAAATTGTGGTTAATATCAATTTCATTTTCTTGAAATTATTTACTCTAGCTATATAGATGTTTGTCTTCTTACAATCATCATGCTAATTCTTTTGAAAAAGAAGTTAGATGTTTATTATTTATTCTACCATCTACAAGCTTTTCTCAAAGGCTTAATAGCTTCTTGTAGACCACCAATTTTAAAACTTGCTGTTTTTGGACTCTCACTGTATGGTGTTAACTGTTGTAGTAGCTTTTCATGACCAAATAAACTTTTAATAAAGGCAATGTCTTTTGGTGCAAATATTGCTTTGTTATCTGTAGAAATATACCAAGAACGTGTTTTTGCCTTTTGTTTGTCTATTCTATTAAGAACTCGAATAGTATCTGTTCCAAGAAACATATTCCAATTTATAAAAGCATTTATTTTATTTTCAGAACATCTCAATATTAAAGTTGGTCTTGTAAACTGTCCATAAGGATTAAGTATGGTATCAGAGGCATCTAGCATCATAGTAACCGTTACACTATCGTCTATGGGAGACGTAGACTCACTAACTACCCATTTACCTTTATTTTTAGTAGTTACCTTTGGTTTATCTACACCCATAGATTTAGCCAAATCATCATAACAAATCAAACGAGAAGCATCCCCCTCTTTCGTTGCACACTTTGCAATCTCTTTTTTTATGGGACTATCTATAGAATTTTGAACTTTCCCTAAATGACTAATATCTGGACTCATACCATTCATTCCTCTAGCATCATTACCATGACAAGAAGCACAAGCATTAAATGATTTTGGTTTTGTACCTTGCATACCGTTTATTAAGTAAGTAGCAATCTCTTTTGCCTCTTTTTCTTTGGCCATTTTTGAAGGCATTTCTCCCATTGGGCAATCGTATCTATGTGAACCGTTATTGATAACATTAATTATTTCATCTTTGGTTAATTTTGGAATTGATTTACAACTGGCTAGTTTTTTTATTGAACCCTTAACCTTTTTCTTATTTTCAATTTTATCGGCTATCTCTTGAATTTCTTTATCAGATAAACCTGCTACTTGACCTTTCATCAATACAACCTTTACACATTCCCATTCCAAATCCTTTTTATTCTTAAGATAAAATATTACAACAATAACATCTTTAATTTATGACCTATTAGTCATTGATAATATTTAATGATACATATATCATTACTTTATGACTATAGAAGAGCTAAATCATCAAGTAGATGAAATACACAATATTATTTCTACCAATGTTATCAAGTTTAGAAAACAGAAAAAATATTCTCAACTTCAATTAGCTCTTGATATTGGGTTAAGTGGTAATGCATTTATTGCAAGAGCAGAAAAAAGAACAAATAATGCTCATTTTAATATTGAACATCTTTGTAAAATTTCTCTTATACTAGATATTGATATAACTGAATTTTTCAAAACAACCTCATCATAAAGTCAAGATTAATACCTTTAGTAATACAACAATTTCTATTAGAACCTTAACTATACTAAGTATAATTCCTAAATACTCTCGAACCTCTTTTAATTTCATTAATTTATCATTTTTCATGATAAGTCCTTTGTTGCACTTATCAACGCGTTGTGTCTAACTGTGCTTTTTTAAGTTTTATTAGACGGATATATAAGCTTATGAGAGAATTATCTTATTTTAATGTAGAGTGATAACTTAGTCAAAAAAAACCGTAAAACACGGTTTTTTTTACTTAAATTTTTCTTATAGCTTTGAGTAGATAAGAGTAAGAATATGTAGGCACTAAATTTAATTCTTTTAGTTTTTCTTCTGTATTTTTGTTTATTTCTCCTATGGTTTTAATTTTTACTTCTGTTGGTAGTTCATTATATAAGTCACTATTTAAAAAAAGTAAAATAGAATTAGCTTGTTCTAATATCTCTTTTATTTTTTCTTCTCTTTCTTTAATAGAATCTTGCTTGATAAGTTTTTCTAGTCGCTTCATCTGATTACACTCGTCATAATAATCTTTCAGAATAATTTCCAATGTATTAAAATCTTCTTCACTTATCTTTTTATCCGTGAAATATTCATGAACTTTTTCATCAAAAAAATGATTGAAGCTCAATTCATATAGGTGAATAGTAATAACACCTTTTTTTTTCTTCTTTTTCGATTTCCAAGCTCGTCTACTTTTTAAATAACCTGTTTCATCTCCATAAATACGCCATGCAATAGAACTTGTTTTTCTAAAATCAATTCTCCCCTTAATGGTCTTGCGTGTACGCATTTTCTTCATAAGAATATCAGTAAGTCCTTTATATGAACCATTATGTTTAGAATACAATCTTCTAATTGCTGTATCAGCATAATACTTTGATAGCCTATCTCTCCATTCTTTTAAATCTGTTTCTCTACCCATTCTTAACCTCCTCTAAAAACTCACTCCACCAAATAACCACTTCTCTCTTTTCATCATCATAACTGGCACGGTTGTATGCTCTTCTTAATTTCGTTGGGGTCTTTATGTGCCAAAAGAGCTTCTATAACCTCCCCTCTAAACTTTCTACTCTCATAGGCTATAGTAGAAAACATAGAACGGAAATAATGAGAGATGATTACATCGGTATTTTGTTTGAAAATTTGAAATTGAGTCACTATTTTTCCCTATAACTATTTAAGATTATTATAGCTAAGGTTTGTTAAGCCTTTCGGCGAAAGATTTATTTTATGAGAGTTTGATTTAATGGTTGGCTGAAAGCACAACCCTACGAGTTTTAACCATTAAAAAAGTTCAATAACTGTAGGGTTGGCTTTAGCCGACGCAATACAAGATTGAAGATGTTAAGTTAAATGTTTAGATTGTTATTTTTTTGATTAAATACGTGAAGTGGTAGTAAGAGAGGGACT
>Ga0256827_10001141_pt1 | contig 16843 bp, 20 predicted proteins | sample CV84metaG_FD_185977 | JGI IMG/M metagenome (GOLD analysis project Ga0256827, IMG submission 185977) | Hydrothermal vent microbial communities from East Pacific Rise, Pacific Ocean - CV84 | ecosystem: Environmental > Aquatic > Marine > Hydrothermal vents | place: Pacific Ocean: East Pacific Rise... | reverse complement strand
AATGCAGGAACACTGGGTGCTGTAATGGTAGAGGGAAGAATTTCGTCTTCTGCAATTGTTGGTGCTGGTTCTGATGTTGGTGGAGGAGCGAGTATCTTGGGTGTACTTAGTGGTACAGATGGTAATCCTATTTCTATTGGAGAAAATACACTTTTAGGTGCAAACTCAACTTGTGGTATTCCATTGGGAGATGCTTGTATTTTAGATGGTGGTATTGCTATTTTTGCTGGAACAAAAGTAAAAATTACACCAGATCAGTTGGTATTGATTAAAGAAGCAAATCCAGAAGCAAACTTAGAAGAGAAATCATTTTATAGAGCAGATGAACTTCAAGGGTTAAATGGTCTTCACTTTAGACAAAACTCAACTACAGGTGAAATGGTTGTAAATAGAAGTACAAGAGAAGTAAAACTTAACGCTGAACTTCACTAGGAGCTATTGATGGAAGAGCTAGATATAGTAAAACGTGTTTTTCTCTTGGCTGTAGCTAAAAGAGAAGAGGGTGAAACAATGAAAGAGACAATGATTTCACTGGTTAATGCAGGTATGTTTGATATGAAAGAGGCTAAGCAAGTTTTAGTCCAACTTCGTGATGCAAAATATATTGTAAATGATAATCTCTCAATGACAGGTGTTATAGAGGCAGACAAAGCCGAAAAAGAGTTTAAACAGTAGATTGGGATGCCTATCTTGTTCCCACGTTTAACGTGGGAACAATGGAATAGCAGATGGGATAAAAGGTTATAATTATGAGAATAGATAAATGGCTATCGGCAGTAAATGTAGTTAAGCGACGAACCATTGCTTCAGATATGGTAAAGAGTGATGTGGTTTTTATAAATGGTATAAAAGCCAAAGCAAGTAAAAATGTTGCTATTGGAGATAAAATAACCATTGAGTACCTTAAAGGTGCAAAAGAGTATGAAGTTCTACAGATACCAACAACAAAAACAATTCCAAAAAGTAAAAAAGAGGAATACGTTAAAGAGCTGTAGGTTCGATTTTATCGAACATAATAAATAAAAGAGTATATAAAATGACCAAAACAGAAGAACAATTTGAACAACTATTTGAAAATAAACTATCAACGGATAACGCACGACAGTTTTTAATTGATTTATATAAAAAAGGTGAAACCTTTGATGATATTGCTGATGCCTCTAGAGTAATGCGAAGACACTCTATAAAATTGCCTATTTCTGATATTTTACAAGAACAAGCAATAGATGTCGTGGGAACAGGTGGTGATAAAAGTGGAAGTTTTAATATTTCGACAACGGTTTCTCTACTGTTAGCCTCTTTAGGATGTGTGGTTGCTAAACATGGAAATAGAAGTATTACCAGCAATTCTGGTTCAGCTGATGCGTTGGAGTCTTTGGGTATTAATCTTAACTTATCACCAAAAGAGCAGGTTCAAATGTTAGAAGAGACTGGTTTCTGCTTTATTTTTGCGATGAATCATCACCCTGCAATGAAACATATTATGCCAATTCGCAAAAGTATTGACCATAGAACTATTTTTAATCTTCTTGGTCCTTTGACCAATCCTGCAGGAGCTAAAAAGTATCTTTTGGGTGTTTTCGATCCTGAATATATTACAAAAATGGCAAAAGCACTGGTTGCATTAGATATTAAAAATAGAGCTTTTGTTGTAAGTTCAGATGATGGAATGGATGAAATTTCATTGGCGACAACCACACAGTTTGCTTATGTAGAGGAGGGAACAATCTCTCCAGGTATTATTGACCCTGAATCTTATGGATTTAAACTTGCTCCAAAAGAGGCAATTTTGGGTGGAACAGCTGATGATAATGCCAAAATAACACGGGCTATTTTTAATAATGAATCAACCGATGCACAACGAGATATTGTTCTTCTTAATGCTGGATTTGCTCTTTTTGTTGATGGTAAAGCACGAGATATTAAAGAGGCATTCGAGATGGCAAAGATGGCTTTAGAGAGTGGTAAAGCAAAAGAGCATTTAGAAAAAATAGCTAAAGTTTCAAATCAATTGTAATGAAAGAGATAATAGTATCAGAAGATGAATTAACTATAGTAGTTGACTATTTAAACAGAATAGTTACTAAAAATGCCATTGTTTTTTTGGTTGGGAATCTTGCATCAGGAAAAACAACATTAACTGCGAAAATAGCAAAAATAAGAGGAGTTGAAGGAGAGATTACCTCTCCTACTTTCTCTTTGCAACAGTGTTATTCTGAAAATCTCTACCATTATGATTTATATCGTATAGAGAATAGAGAGTTTATGGAGCTTGGATTGTTTGAAGAGTTTGATAAAGAGGGATGGCATATGGTAGAGTGGGGTGATGAGGAGTTAAAATCATTTTTGCTTAATGCAGGATATGATATTTATACTGTAACCATTGTCCCTTATGAAGATAGACGAAAATATACCATAGAGAAGAACTAAAAGAGAGATTTTATGACCAATACATATACCCTTGAAGCCAAGCATCTATCCAAAACCATTAAGAAGACACAAATTGTATTTGATGTTTCAGTTAAAGTTTCCTCTCGAGAAATTGTTGGTCTTTTAGGCCCTAATGGTGCAGGAAAAACAACCTCTTTCTATATGATTTGTGGTTTAACTGATGCAACGACAGGAAATGTCTATATTGATGAGGTTGATGTGACCAAAATGCCACTAAGTACACGGGCTAAAATGGGTATTGGTTATCTACCACAAGAGTCAAGTATTTTTAAGGATCTCTCTGTCGAGAATAACCTTTTGATGGCTGCTGAAGCGATGAAAATAGATAAAAAAGTGGCAGATGAAAGAATTGAGAATCTTTTAACCCTCTTTAATATACAACCAATTCGTAAACGTTTAGGTATTCAACTGAGTGGAGGAGAGCGACGGCGTGTTGAGATTGCACGAGCATTGGTTGCTGAACCAAAATTTTTATTGTTAGATGAACCTTTTGCTGGGGTAGACCCTATTGCTGTAGAAGATATTCAAGGGATTATTAGAGAGTTGATAAAGCTCAATATGGGTGTTTTAATTACAGACCATAATGTTCGAGAGACTTTAGGGATTTGTGATAGAGCATATGTTATGAAATCGGGGGAAATGATGGCAACAGGAACAAGCGATGAGATTAAAAAAGACCCCAATGTGATTAAATACTACTTGGGAGAGAATTTTCATTTCTAAATGAGCTGTTTTACTTATGCCTTGTAACTAATTTACTCAAATGACTCTATATAGGAGTCTCTATTCCTTTTAAGCCCTGTTTATAACTATTATAAACGAAAAGCAAAGGCTTTCTAAGCTATAATCCCCCAAATATTTTGTAACACAGGATGGATAAATGGAAGGTGTATGGACTTTTTTAGGTGTCTTTACGGGACACGGAACAGCTATGGTTGTAGCTCATTTAATTTTAGTAATGGGAATTATACTCTTGTTAGCAAAAATGGCATCAGCAACAATGAGAGCCGTACCAACAGGTACGCAAAACTTTATGGAAGCATATATTCAAGGTGCTATCTCTATGGGTAAAGATACCATTGGAGAAGAGAAAGCAAGACAATATTTACCACTTGTTTTAACAGTTGGTCTTTTTGTACTTATCTCTAACCTTGTTGGTATTATTCCTGGTTTTGAGTCTCCAACTTCAAATATTAATGTAACATTGCCTTTAGCAATCGTAGTATTTATATATTATAACTACGAAGGTATTAGAGTAAATGGTGTAAAGAAATACTTTGGTCACTTTATGGGACCAGTTCCTGTACTTGCTCCATTAATGTTTCCAATTGAGATTGTTTCTCATATTTCAAGAATTATCTCATTGTCATTCAGACTTTTTGGTAACATTAAAGGGGATGACCTCTTCTTATGGGTTCTTTTAATGTTGGTTCCACTCTTTGCGCCACTACCTGCATACCTATTGTTAACATTCTCGGCACTGTTACAAACATTTGTATTTATGATTCTTATCTACGTTTACCTTGCGGGTGCTGTAGCTATTGATGATCATTAAGCTCTATAGCTTATAGATAAAGGGATTTTGATATGAAACTAACAACATCTTCTTTATCACTTTTGATAAACTTTTTATTGGGTGCATCATGGGGGTTTGCCCTTCTTGGTGCATCAACTCTCTTTTTTCTTTTACTTCAAGTTGGTATTTTTTACGCTCTTTTTGGTTCTTTTTTAGGTGCTTTGCCTGGACTATTTTTTGTACTGCTTTTAGAGTACTTCTTAATGAGACAAGAGAAACTAAATGAACTAAAAAAACAGACAGCACTTCTTCAAGAGTTGGTAGCTCAAAAACAGCAATGATAGCTTATGCTATTAGTGACCCCTCAACACTAAATTTTCAAACACTTACAGATGATTTAATACGTTTCTCTGCTAAAGCAACAATGGTTGTTTATCGGGATAAATCTACAAGTGAATATGCTAAAAATGCTAAAATATTTTTAGATGAAGCTCGAAAATACTCTTTTGAAAAAATACTTTTACATACCGATTATCAACTTGCTTATCATTTAGGTGCAGAGGGGATACATTTAACCTCAAAACAAGAGAGTAAAATTGTAAAAGCAAAGGAGTTGGGACTTTTTGTTGTTATTAGTACCCATACTAAAGAAGAGGCTTTAATGGCTCAAGAGTTAGGTGCAGATATGATAACCTTTAGTCCAATATTTGCTACACCAAATAAAGGAACACCTAAAGGTTTAAAAGAGCTAAGTAGAGTTACATCTATTCTCTCTGTACCTCTTATTGCTTTAGGAGGAATTATTACTACAGAGCAGATAGCTTTATGTCAAGAGAGTGGTGCAAAAGGATTTGCCTCTATTCGTTGGTTTTCTGATTAAATAGGTTTTAATCATCAAGTGCCTCTATTTTCTCTTGATAAGCTTTTAACTCCTCTTCAAAGTTTTTAATTTTTGCTTCTCTTCTTCGATTTTCTTTCTCTACATGATTAATTCTTTGATTTATATCTTTGATGGTTTCAATCTCAGTTGGATATATATCAAGGAGTTTTTTCTCGATTTTTATCTTTTCATTTTTTGATAATGGGCTAGGAGCTTTTCTAATAATACTCAATAGTTTATCTAGTTTATTAACGGAAGGTGCTTTTTTAACCTGAGGAGTACTCATTGTATTGTTTTTCTCTTGTGTTGCGTTATTGTCTGCATAACTTAAACTTGACATAATGATTAAGTTAAGCACTATTATTGAAATTTTATATATATTCATACTTAAACTCTTTGTATATTAAATTTTCCAAGCATTAGCTTTGAATAGTGTATTGTAGCGTTTTTTTTATGAGTATAGGGTGTACTCTATATTTAATTCTACCTTAAAAAAAATTATAACAATTAATTTAGTAGGAATCGTGAAAAGTTATGTTACAGATAAACCCTTATAATTATTTCAGATAATAGAAATAGAATGGGTAAAAAGAGAAGCGTACTTATAAGAATTAGTGCTGTAACATCATGTGGTTTACAATTATATAGGGATGCCAAATTAATATTTGCCACTGCTAATGGGGTCATCATCTCCATAAAGATAACTCCTTGAATAAAGAGAGGAAGCTCTGTAAAACTTAAAATAATGGCTGTAGAGAGTGGAATAAGAATAAACTTTTGGCTCATAACCATGAGTAGAAGAGATTTCTTTAGATTAATTAATTTTGTTCCATAAAGAAATGTACCCAGTAAAAAAAGTTGTAGAACTATCCCTGCATAAGCACCCATTTTAAAAAACTCTTGAATCTGTAAAGGAATATTTATATGGGTAAGGTTTATAGTGATGGCAATGGCTGAGGCAGGTATAATTGGAATCTTAATAATATTAAAGAGAGATTTTTTGATTGAGAATGAACCACGTGAATAGATATAAACACCTAAAATATAGACAACAAAGATATTGGCAATATTAATAAGTGTTGTGTATATAACCGACTCCATTCCAAAGAGAGCAATCCCTAAAGGTATACCAATATTCCCTGTATTTCCCACAAATCCAGCAATGTTAACAATGGCTCTCTCCTTTGGGTCTTTAATTAGTTTTTTACTTAATATAATGGTAGGAATAAGCAGTATCGAGATAATTCCTATATAATACAAAGGTACAACAAAATGTTCTATAGAAAGTGTTGCTGTAGAGAATCCCCAAATTGTTACAAAAGATTGAAGAAAATAAACTGAGAATATAGTTAAAGTTTTTGAATTCATTTCATCTTTAAATATTTTTTTTGCAATATAACCTAAAAGTATAAAGATATAGACAAAAATAATGGAGAGTAGTGTTTCAAACATGAAGTATAGACCTAATTTTTAAAGAAATCATACTATAATCTTCTAAAAAATTAAAGGTATTTCTTGGAAGATACATTAACAAATCTTACGGCTTGGGGCTATTTGGCTTTAGCATTTTTCTCTTTTGGTGGGTCACTAATTGTTGTTGCTGCCGCAGGAGTATTGTCTTTTATGGGCGAGATGAATCTTATTGTTTCATTATTAATAGCAACAACATTTAACTTTATAGGGGATATGTTTCTCTTTTATCTTGGAAAATACCATAAAGAGGATATTAAACCCTATTTTCAAAAACATAAACGAAAAATTGCACTCTCTACACTTATTTTACGTAAATATGGTATTTGGGCAATTTTTATTCAAAAGTTTTTATATGGAATCAAAACATTAATTCCTATCTCTATGGCACTCTCTCGTTACGATTTTAAAAAGTTTGGATTTTATAATGCTTTGGCTTCACCTTTCTTTGTTGTTGTAATTATGTTAAGTGCTTATTATGCAGGTGATACCATCAAATCTCTTTTTGAGAGTTTTAAAGAGTATCCTTGGGTTCCTTTTGTTGTATTGGGTGCTATTATTGCTACTCTTTGGTACGGTATGGAACATCTTACAAAAAGAAAATAGTTATGAATTTACCAACAATTATATTAATACGTCATGGTCAAACCCTATGGAATGCAGAGGGACGTTACCAAGGGCAGTTAAACTCTGATTTAACTGCTTTGGGAAAAGAACAAGCTAAAGAGAATGCCTTAAAAATTGCTAAACTTCTTAATTTTAAAGAGAATACTCCTAAATTTTTTTCATCCCCTTTAGGTAGAGCAAAAGAGACAGCATTTATTATCTGTGATACGCTAGGTTTAGATAGAGAGAGTATTATTTTTGATAAGAATATTCAAGAGGTTAATTATGGGATATTTGAAGGGAAAACCAAAGCGTTTTGTCAATCAGAGTATGCAGAGGAGTTTAAAGCAAGAGAAGCGAATAAGTGGTCATATATTTTAGAGGGTGGTGGAGAGTCTTATGAGATGGTTACAAAACGAATTCATCTTTGGTTAGAGAGAGTCAAAGAGGAAAAATTGGTTATTCTTGTTGCCCATGAGATGATTAATCGGGCTTTACGAGGTATCTACTGCTCTTATGATAAAGAGGTTATGTTGAAATTGCGTCAAAAAAATAATGTTGTGTTGAAAATGGAAAATTTTAGTGAGCAAATTATTGAGTAAAAAACTTTTTAAAGTCCGAAAAATAGAGTTTTATAACTTTTTTCAATAAATATTAAAAATATTTCGGTATAATCCAATAAAATTATTACTGCAAAAATCCACTACCATTTAACAAGGAGTCCTCCTCTTGGCTGCAAAAGACATCAATAAAAGATTAGACGAAATATTTAAAAGCTGTAAAAAAGGTGACTTATTAACCTTTGAGAACCTTGCAAAAGAGTTTGAAAAACAACCAACATTGGTACAATCACGTAAAATATTTAAACTCTCTATGGATAATAAGATAGAGATTGTTACCTCTTCAGAATATGCAAAACATCTCTCCGCATTGGAGAAGAAAAAAAGAGCATTGGCAAGAGAAAGACAAGCACTTGATGCTGATGAAGAGGGCTTTGACTTCCTTAAAGAGAAAGAACTCTTAGAGTGGAGTCGTTCAGATAGCCCTGTTCGTATGTATCTTCGTGAGATGGGTAAAATTCCTCTTTTAACCAAAGATGAAGAGATTTATCTGAGCCGTGAAATTGAAGCAGGTGAAGATGTTATTCTTGATGCTATCTGTTCTGTTCCTTACCTTATTGACTACATTCTTAACTATAAAGAGCCTCTCTTAAACAGAGAACGTCGTGTAAAAGAGCTTTTTAAAAGCTTTGAAGATGAAAAAGAGAGTGCAGATGATAAGGCTGATGATGCAGAAGAAGAGGGAAAAGGAAAAATTAAAGGTGCAGATAAACGTGTAAAACAGGTTGTCTCATCGTTTAAAGCACTTGATAAAGCTAAAAAAGATTGGTTGAAAAATCATGAAGAGTTGGAATCAATTTTAGAGAGTGATGAACCTGATGATAAGAAGCTACATGAACAGATGAAAGTAGCATTTAAAAAGCAACAAGTTAAAAAAGCACTTATTGATTTAGGACCAACATCTAAATTGATTAATGAACTTGTAAAAGCTATGGAGACAGCACTTAAGAGTGATGATGGTTTTGATAAAGAGTTGAAAAGATTAGAGTATAAATTACCTCTATTTAATGATACTCTAAAAGCAAATCACCAAGAGATTCTCTCTAATATTCTTGATATGGATAAAGAGGATATTACCGATGCTGTTCCAGAGACAACCATGGTTAGTACTTATGTTGAGATTAAAAAGCTTTTTGAGACAAGAGAAGCAAGTAAAGATAGTTTTGACCTTGACCCTGAAAAATTGGCTGAAATATTAGGACAAATTCGAAGAGGTAAAGCCCGTTCAGAGATTGCAAAAACAAGAATGGCTAAATCTAACCTTCGTTTGGTTGTCTCTATTGCAAAACGTTATACCAACCGTGGTTTACCCTTTCTCGATCTTATTCAAGAGGGTAATATCGGCTTAATGAAGGCTGTTGATAAGTTTGAGTACCAAAAAGGTTACAAGTTCTCTACTTACGCTACATGGTGGATTCGTCAGGCTATTTCACGTGCCATTGCCGACCAAGCAAGAACCATTCGTATCCCAATTCACATGATTGAGACCATTAACCGAATCAATAAGATTATTCGTAAAAATCTTCAAGAGACAGGAAAAGAGCCAGATTTAGATAGTATCGCAAAAGAGGTTGGTCTTTCGGTAGATAAGGTTAAAAACGTTATTAAGATAACCAAAGAGCCTGTAAGTCTTGAAACCCCTGTAGGTGATGAGGATGATGGACGTTTTGGAGACTTTATTGAAGATAAAACAACCATTAGTCCATCAGATGCTATCTTGAAAGATGACCTTAATAACCAAATTGATGAGGTTCTAGACCAACTTAATGAGCGTGAAAAAGCAGTTATTAGAATGCGTTTTGGACTGCTTAGTGATGAGAGTGATAGAACTCTAGAAGAGATTGGAAAAGAGCTATCTGTAACCAGAGAGCGTGTAAGACAGATAGAGTCATCTGCCATTAAAAAACTAAAACACCCAAGAGTAGGGCGTAAACTTAAAAATTATATAGAGGGATAAAATCCTCTTATAGAATGCTCTTTTCACGAGAAAAGAGAATTCTTTTATCTACAAAGCTCCTGCTTTAATTTCTCTTGATTAAGCTTTTTGATTAACTTAAGAGAAAGTTCTCCATAACGCTCTTCATCTATTCCCAGTTTTTCTAAGAGTGGTTCTATATTTTCATCATTCGCCCAACCATTAAAAACTTTAAACTCTTTTTTTGTGAGCTTTACTTTTAGAACTTTTTTAAGTTCCTTTTCTTCTTTCAATGGATTGACTAAAATTCTTATATGTTTTTCCAATTCATCCATTAGTGGTGTTGTTTCATCTATCATTTATCGTTCTCTTTCATATTTATTATACTCTTCATCTATCTTCTTTTGCATGGTTACTTGAAGTTCACTATACCAATTTGTATCATTTTTATCTACTTTAAAAGTATCAAGATATGTAATATGTACTGTAGAAGAGTGAGCAGTTTTATTGTGTTCATTTAGTAGCCATTTACTATTGGTAATAATAATAGGTTGAATTGAAAGTTCAAGCTTATTAGAGATAATACGTGTTCCCCCTTTAAAATTAAGGAGTTTCTGTTTATCTGTTCTTGTTCCTTCTGGAAAGATGGCAATAACCCGATTTGTCTCTTTTATCTCTTTTGCATCTTTTAAAAGTTTGATTAAACCACTTTTATTTTCTCTGTCTACTTCTATCATTTGAGGAAGCTTCAATAGGTATCCAAACCAAGGTGCATCAAAAAGTTGTTTTTTTGCTACCCAGCATAAATCTGTATTTTCAGCTGCTTCTATGGCAATTATGTCAATTATGCCTTGGTGATTCATAACAAACATATCTGCTGAATTATCTCGTGTTCCATGAGTAATAATTTTACCACCAATTAAAAACATAATGACACTATTCCAGTAGTGTAGAATATCATTACGCTTACTTTTAAACATCATCATTAATGGAACCATAATACCTGCAGCTATAAAAGATATAGTTGCCGCACCATAGTAAAATCTAATCTTTGCAAAGGTCTTCATTTTTAATCCATCCTGTTGTTCCATTGGTATATTTAACTTTTACAAATTCATTACGCTCTGCAAGTTTGGTTGTTTTAAATTTTTTATCAATATGAATAATGGTTGTACTGGTTGATGTTGGTACAATATAGAGTGGGGATCCCTCTTTGACACAAACCGTAGCCAATGCAGTATAAAATGTTAAGAGTATAGCTGCTGATATAACCGCTAAAACCAAATAGAAAAAATCACGTTTCCAAAGAAATAGTATTAAAAATAGAACGGTTAGTGCTGTTAATATATACTTCTTTAATGTTTCAAAACTGTCATCTTTTGGATTTAAATCAGTCTGTGCTGCTACTGTACCATCATGTAATTTAATTGCAATACTCTTCTCAACAAAAGTCTCTTTGATGGTATCAAAATAGGTAAAAGTTAAGCTCTTATCTTTTGATGGTAGAACAATGTAGTAATCTATCTCCATCTTTGAACCTGTACGTTTAGCATTCTCTACACCATCTTTAAGTGCTGAAGGGATATATATATCTTCTAAATTGGCATCATGTGCCTCTAAAGCAATTGCAATCAGATTGGTTTTCTCATCAAAAATAGAGACTTGATGATTCTTTACCTTTAGACCAGAGGCGATAACTCCTGAGAAATTTTTTGCTTTAGGCAGTTTTTTAACAGGTATCTTTACACCATTAAGTATTTTTTTATTGCCATTAAGTGTAATTTCTATACGAGGAATAATAAAGAGTAAATCAGTGGTTTTAAAGTAGAAAGTGTAGAAAGTTTTTGTCTCATTATGAATAATTTCAGGCTGTTTTAATACGGGTGTTTCATCTCCTAAAAAGTTAAAACTTATCTGTTCCTTGGAGGTAGAACTGGTAACCAAAAAGCTTATGGGAAAAATTTGTTTCTCATAAACTTTTTTAGGAACATATGAGAACGCTACATCATCTGCATGAAGTAGCGAAAAAAATGTTGAAAAAAAGAGTGCAAATAGTAAAAATAAGGATTTTATACTTTGCATTAAGCGATAAGCCCCTCTAGCATCTTGATTCCATCCTCTGAACCTAAAATATCTTCTAACGCACGTTCTGGGTGAGGCATTAATCCAAATACATTTTTGGTACTGTTACATACACCTGCAATAGAGGTTACAGAACCGTTAACAACAACAGGTTCTCCTTTTTCGTCACAGTAGCGTACCAATATCTGCTCATTGGCTTCAAGCTCTTTATATCCCTCTTCATCAATATAGTAGTTTCCATCAGCATGAGCAATTGGAATATTTAAAACTTCATTATTTTCACATTTTTGTAAAAAATTATTACTGTTATTAACCACTTTAAGAGTTTGAAATCTAGAGATAAAGTGAAGTCCAATATTTCGTTTTAATGCACCTGGTAAAAGACCAACTTCAGTTAAAATTTGGAAACCGTTACAGATACCTAAAACTTTTCCCCCACTGTTTGCAAAGTTGATAACCTCTTGCATAATAGGTGAGAATTTAGCAATAGCACCAGAGCGAAGATAATCTCCATACGAGAATCCACCAGGAACAACAACCACATCGGTATTTTCTGGTAATTTTGTCTCTTTGTGCCATACAACGGTTGTGCTACATCCAAGTTTCTCAAAGGCATACTTGGTATCCAAGTCACAGTTTGTTCCTGGAAATTGTAATACAGCTATATGTTTCATTATATTAACTCTATTGTATAATCTTCAATAACTGTATTGGCGAGAATCTCTTCAGCCATCTGCTCTACCTCTTTTTGTGCATCTTCTCTATTGGTCGATGTCAATTTTAGAACAATCTGTTTTCCCATACGAACATCTTCTACACCCTCAAAATTCATAGCATCTAGTGCATGATGAATCGCTTTACCTTGTGGGTCAAGAACACCCTCTTTTAAAAATATGTTTACAATCGCAGTCATTATTTTACTTCTCCTAAAATTCTGTTCAATACCTCTTCGTAGGCAACTTTAAGTCCACCTAGACCTTGTCTAAATCGATCTTTATCCATGCTTTCACCTGTGTTTGCATCCCAAAATCTAAAATTATCTGGACTTAACTCATCAATAAGAATAATGTTCCCATTTACATCTCGTCCAAACTCTAGCTTAAAGTCAACAACGGTCATCTCTTTATCTGCAAAGAACTCTTGCATAATGGTGTTAACTCTTCTTGCCATAAAACGAATATAGTCTAACTCTTCACTACTCTTTACCAGCTCTAATATAAGACAGTGTTGGTCATTTAGTTTTGGATCACCGAGTTCATCATCTTTATAATCAAACTCTACCAAAGTAAATGGAAGAACTTTTCCATCTTCGATTCCTAGATTTCTACTAAGAGAACCTGTTGCAATATTTCTTACAATTACTTCAATAAGAATAACATCACATTTTTTATGAAGCATATGATTATCATCTAACATCTCTACAAAGTGAGTTGGAACTCCTTTGTTATTGAGCATCTTAAAAAGTTCAGTAGAGATTTTGTTGTTTAATGCACCTTTTCCCTCTTCACTTGATTTTTTCTCTCCATTAAATGCAGTTAAGTCATCTTTAAATTCTGAAATAAGAAGAGAATCATCTTCTGTATACCAGATTTTTTTTGCTTTACCTTCATAGAGTAATGCTGTTTTTTCCATTTTTATCTTGTCCTTATATGTTGTTTGTAATCATCAGTGCTTTTAAAATATCAACGGCACTTTTTAGTTGAGCATCTTTATAAATTTGCTCTTCTGTAATAACTTTTTTATCTTTTTTCTCATCTTTTTTCTCAGAGATACCATCTACTTTTTCAAGTTCACTCTCTAGGTGTTTCTGTAAATCTTTCTCTTTAATTGAGATTCCCTCTTCAGCTTTTTTAATCTCTCCATAAGAGACTTCAACATCAGGGGTTACACCAATTGCTTGAATGGTTCTTCCACTTGGTAGGTAGTATCTTGCAATGGTCAGACGTAAAGCTTCATCTTGACTAATTGGCATAACAACTTGAACCGAACCTTTACCAAATGTTTTCTTCCCAACTATTACGGCTCTTTTATGGTCTTGTAATGCACCCGATACAATTTCACTTGCACTGGCACTTCCACCATTAACTAAAATAACAAGAGGCGTTTTTGTATCCGTATCTTCAGCTGTTGCACTGTAGATAAGATTCTCTTCAGGAATTTTACCCTTTTGGCTTACAATTGCACCCTCTTTTACAAACATATCAACCACACCAATAGCTTGATTTAAAAGTCCACCAGGGTTATTTCTTAGGTCAAGAATAATTCCTTTTCTTCCTTTGTGTTTGGCAATGGCTTTTTTCATACCTGATACAACTTTTTGATCAAAAGAGGTAACTCTTAGGTATAAAATATCATCACCAATGGTTTTAGAGTAGACCGATTGAATTTCAATAATATCTCTAACAATTTTAATTTTAAGAGGTTTACTCTCTCCTTTTCTCACAATGGTTAAGTGAATAGGTGTATGTGGTTTACCTCGCATAAGAGAGACAGCTTTATCAATGGTCATTCCAATGGTTGCTTGGTTGTCAATTTTTAAAATTATATCAGAAGCTTGAATACCTGCTCTATCAGCAGGTGTTCCTTCTAGTGGGGCAATAACTGTTAATGCACCATCTTTCATACCAACTGTAATTCCTAAGCCTCCAAACTCTCCATGAGTCTGCACCTGTAGCTCTTTGGTCTCTTTCTTGTCCATAAACGATGAATGGGCATCAAGGTTGGAAAGCATTCCTTTTAAAGCATTATTTATTATATCACTGGCATTAATATCATCTACATACTGTTCTTCAATAAGTTGTACAATTTTTGTAAATTTTAGATAAGCTTCTAATTTTGAAGTATGAACAGTTTGTGTACCAAAATCATTTGCTTGAATAGAGGTGGTTGCAAAGATAAGAGATGCTGTCACAGTAGAAAGGAAGCCAAGGAGTATTGCTTTTTTGTTTTTAATTATCATTTAGTTGTTATTAATCCCATCATTTTTATAAGAGCTATATTTTATCTAAAATTGATAAAAATTTGATGATATTATAGGTATCTTATTTTACAAATGGAGTAAAAAAAGTTACTTTGCAACAAAAGTTGCATCTTTTTGTATAAAAATTTAATATAATATGGGGAAAAGATTGATATTACTAGACTAAAGAATCTTTATGCTAGATAAATAAATTTAATATTTTGAATAATAGGAGATAGGTATGAGTATTTTAGAAAAATTAACACATCAGATGAGTTCATCTATAGAGTCAGGTCTTTCATTGGCACTGCACAATAAAAATCAAGAGGTTGATCCCTTGCATATTGTTTGGGCATTGTTAACCAATACCAATTCATTGGTTCATCAAGCATTTAATAAAATGAATATTGATAAGTCAGCAATTGAGTTAGAGGTTAAGAGTATGGTAAAAAAATTACCAACGGTCTCTTCTGTAACAAAAGAGACCATTCGTCTTTCTCAAAAGACAATCTCCTCTCTACAAGAAGCAGAGGGGGTTATGACAGCCAATGGAGATGAATATCTTTCGGTTGATACGTGGATTATTGCAAATATAGGTTCTGATTTTATTGTTGATACAATGGATAAATATGTTGATTTATCAGAGTTAAAAAAGACTTTAGAGTCTATTCGTGGTGGTAAAACAATTGATTCTCAAAGTGCAGATGAGACCTTAGAGGCTCTAGAAAAATATGGAATTGATTTAAATCAAAAAGCGTTAGATGGTGAGCTTGACCCTGTTATTGGTCGAGATGAAGAGGTTCAAAGAATGATGCAAATTTTGATTCGTAAGACCAAAAATAATCCGATTCTTATTGGAGAACCAGGAACAGGAAAAACGGCAATTGTTGAAGGGTTAGCACAACGTATTGTAGATAAAGAGGTGCCATTAAGCCTTCAAAAAATGCGTGTAGTTTCACTTGATATGAGTCGTCTAATTGCAGGGGCAAAATATCGAGGAGAGTTTGAAGAGCGACTAAAAGCCGTGGTTGATGAGGTTCAAGTTAACTCTAATGTAATCTTATTTATTGATGAGATTCATACGATTATTGGGGCGGGTGCAAGTGAAGGAAGTATGGATGCTGCAAATATCTTGAAACCTGCTTTGGCACGTGGAGAGTTACATACCATAGGTGCAACAACACTTAAAGAGTATCGAAAATATTTTGAAAAAGATACAGCATTACAGAGACGTTTTCAACCTGTTAAGGTAGAAGAGCCATCTATTAATGAGGCGTTACAGATTTTAAGAGGAATTAAAGAGCGTTTAGAGTCACACCACAATGTGACCATTACAGACTCTGCTTTGGTTTCAGCAGCCAAATTAAGTGACCGTTACATTACAGACCGTTTTTTACCTGATAAGGCGATTGACCTTATTGATGAGGCAGCAGCAGAACTTAAGATGCAGATAGAGAGTGAACCAACCGATTTGGCAAAAGCAAAACGGGCTTTATCTACTCTTTTGGTTGAAAAAGAGGCTCTCTTAATGGAAGAGAGTGATAAGAACAGTTCTCGATTAGCAGAGATAGAGAGAGAGTTGGCAGATTTAGAAGAGGAAAAAATTTCTCTACAGAGTCAATTTGAGACAGAGAAATCGGTCTTTAATGATATTGCTAAAATTAAGAGTGATATTGAGTCTCTCCGAATTAAGGCGAGTGGTTTTGAGCGTGAGGGAGATTTCTCTAAAGTAGCTGAGATTACTCATGGAGCTATTCCTGTTAAAGAGCAAGAGTTAAAAGCTTTAGAGGCACGTTGGAAACAGATGATGAGCGAGGGAACACTGCTTAAAAACTCTGTTGATGAAGAGATGATAGCGAGTATTGTTAGTCGATGGACAGGTATCTCTGTTAATAAAATGCTTCAGAGTGAAAAAGAGAAGATTTTAAATGTTGAGAAGATTTTAAACAAAGAGGTTATCGGGCAAGATGAAGCACTTAAAGCTGTAGCCAGAGCCATTAAGCGTAACAAAGCAGGGCTTAGTGATATAAACCGACCAATTGGTTCATTTATGTTCCTTGGACCAACAGGAGTAGGTAAAACACAAGTGGCAAAAACTTTGGCAAAGTTTCTTTTTGATTCGGAAAAAGCACTGATTCGTATTGATATGAGTGAGTATATGGAGAAACATGCGGCATCACGTTTGGTAGGAGCTCCTCCAGGTTATGTTGGGTATGATGAGGGTGGACAGTTAACCGAAGCTGTACGACGAAAACCTTACTCTGTTGTACTGTTTGATGAGATAGAGAAAGCCCATCCTGATGTTTTCAATACATTGTTACAAGTGTTGGATGATGGTCGTCTG